>Ga0209700_102730_pt1 | contig 35189 bp, 18 predicted proteins | sample SiratroredBW_FD_187528 | JGI IMG/M metagenome (GOLD analysis project Ga0209700, IMG submission 187528) | Root nodule microbial communities of legume samples collected from California, USA - Siratro red BW (SPAdes) (version 2) | ecosystem: Host-associated > Plants > Roots > Nodule | place: USA...
TTTTTTTTTTTTTTTTATAAAAAATATATAAACGGTCTGTTACTACTATACTGAGTGAAATTAAACTCGACTCCTTTTCTAATGTTTTATATTTGAACTTTGTAGATAAAAAAGAAATAATTAAAACTGCTACAGGTATTCAATAAGATTTTTCTAAATATTAACTCAATAAAAGTTTCTATTAATGATACGACACGAAGAATATACAGAAATTATCAATTATTAATAACTATTAATAAGAAAATTGTTATATTATAGGATAATAAGAAAAATTATATAATAAAGTCAACTAAAATTGAGAAGGTGATTTTTCAATGGATATAATTTTTTATAACGATTTATCTTTAGTATATTGTATATGTTGTTTAGGATACAACAAAATTATTTTGAATGGTATGTGAAATAAAATTAGCGAGTACAAGTGAATAAAACCTATGATAAGGGAAGAAAATAGAAGAGAATGAATAAAGACGGGTTTTCAAAGTAACGTAGAGACATATATTTATAAGAGAAGGAAACTTAGTCTACCTTATGGATAAACACTTCTTCACTGAAGACATTACTCTCGGTCCAACACTTTATATGCAGGGTTATGTTAAATCGAGTTACAACAAAGAAAAATTTGAAAAATACGGGAATAATGTTAGATAATATCACTTGTCCAATGTGTGAGTTATGGGAGGAATTAACCCATCATTTATTTTTTGGTTATAGAATGTGGAACACGTGTAGTAGGTGGGTATGGATAAGCATAGTTATCCACAATCAATCAAAGAAAAACTTTACAATTCATCATATGGAAATGAATGACAAAAGGAATAGGACTTGTTGGAGGTGTATATGTGAGTAGCAATTATTTGAAATATATGGAATTATAAGAACAAAGTATTTAAAAATGAGTGAGTATATGCAAAAGAGACATTTTATCTAGCACCTATAAAAGTTTAGGCTTGGCTAAGAAACAAATTCTCAAAATTGAACTTTGCATACTTTGATTGGTCCATGTGTCCTGTAGTTCGCATAAAATTCTTAACTAATTAGTTTAACAATGGAAACTAGGTCATAAATGGGACATTAACCCATCATTTATTTTTTAGTTGTAGAATGTGGAACACATGTAGTAGGTGGGTATGAATAAGCATAGTTATCCACAATCAATCAAAGAAAAACTTAACAATTCATCATATGAAAATGAATGACAAAAGGAATAGGAGTTGTTGGAGGTGTATATGTGAGTAGCAATTATTTGGAGTATATGGAATTGTAAGAACAAAGTATTTAAAAATGAGTGAGTAGATGCTAAAAAGACATTTTGTCTAGCACATATAAAAGTTTAGACTTGGCTAAGAAACAAATTCCCAAAATTGAACTTTGCATACTTTGATTGGTGCATGTGTCCTGTAGTTCGCATAAAATCCTTAACTAATTAGTTTAACAATGGGAACTAGGTCAGAAATGGGGCATATTCAAATGACAAGTATTTTGGACCCAAAATTACTGCATTAGTTATAGGTGTGAAAAAGGTAGAAAATAGGTTTGTTAATGAGAATAAAGTCTACAATACTTAATAGGAATTTTCTTAGCAGATTTGTGTGCTAAACTAGTAATGGAAATCACATTTAATGAGAATAGGTGTTACAAGTATAATGCGGTTTGATGAGAAGCAAAAGTGGTAACATCTATACAATTAGGAGTTTGAGTGCATGGCTATGATTGGTTAGATTTATTTTTGCTCTTAGTCTCATGTACGTTGGTCAACATCTATATATAAACTGACTATCATGGTATTCAAAATCGCGATTGGGATACCATTTCTATATTGTGTCACCTAAAAGTTGTGATTTTAGTATATTTTGTTAGATCGGTGTTGTAAATCGCAAAGCGGCAAGTCTTGCGAAGTAGTCCCTCACAATGACATCTTTCGTGAACTCGACACTTCGCAGAGACGTTCCTCATGGCATCGAAACCTTTCGTGTACTCGACATACCTTGCAATAGCGTTTCTCATGAAATGGATGTTACTCATAACGCTGCCTCTCAAAGTAGCGCCTTTTGTAGCCTTGACATACGTTGTATGGAACCTCTCACATCCTCAACACTCTTCATGATGTCTTTCGTGTTGCACTATGTGACACTTTTCACGATAGCTCTTATGTAAGCTTCTAGGTTTTTTATTAGGTTGGGATGAATGATTCAATTTGTAACCTCAAAATTAAGCCCAATTTTTTTACTTTCAAGGTCCAATTGCATAATTGCAGAAATTGTGACTCCTTCTCTTCCATAAGTGAAAAGATGTCATTGCCTAGCCCATATACAACAACCTTTCTTTCCTCTCATCCGCATAGATGAAAAAATGTTTCCATAATACGTAACAATTGCTGCTCTTCCTTCTCCAAAATAAAGAAACTTTTGTTCTTCCTACAACTATTTATTTTACTTTCAAAATTCACTCACTCTCACTCCAATCCATTTTCCACCGCATTGCACCACTTTGTTCTTTCTTTACAATAAACCAAACTTCACTACACCTTTTGTTCTTCCTACAACTATTTAATTTACTTTCAAACTTCACTCACTCTCATTCCAATCCATTTTCCACTATATTGCACCATTTTGTTCTTCCTTTACAATAAACCAAACTTCACTACACCTAAAGTGCAGTCCATTCCATCTTTCTTCCTCTGCTCTTTTTCACCGCACCACACCATACCACTATATTTTTCCTTTATAGTAAACCAAACTGCATTACACCCAAAGTGCATTCCAATCCATCTTTCTCCTTATGCTTTTTCCACTATACCACAACCAATTTGCACTCCTAATCATTAAATGACTTCAAATCCAACTTCAAACTCCTCTATACCCACGGCTCCAAAAATTGCTCCAGGTAATAGGAGTGATATAGCTTGAAAGCATTGTATTTTAGTTATCGAGGATACTACGAAACTTTATTTCAAATATTGTCAAAGGGCAATGATAAAGGTAGTTTATCAGTTGAAGCATCACTTGGTTGGTACTCAAAAGATGTTGGAGCTTGTAAGGATGTTACTAATGAAGTGAAGAAGGAAATGTGGGAAATTGTTGTTGGTTTGCAGCAAAAGTTAAACAAGAAATCAAGCTTTAAGATAGAGGAGGAAACGACAAAAGCTAGTGAGAAAAGAAAAAATAGTGAAACATTAAGCAACAATCCTAGAAATATTTCTAAGAACATAGTATTTAGTACACAAGCTACCATCAACAACATCTTTAAGAAAGGTATGAGAGAGGAAGCATGTCAAGCACTTGCTAGGTTCTTCTATAACAACACTATACCATTTTCAATGTGGAAAAATGAAGAATTTAATGTTATGTTTGATTTGGTTTCAAGACATGGTCTTGGATTTAAACTTCTATCCTATCATGAGATTAGAGTTAAATATTTGAAGGAGGAAGTTTAAAATATATCACTTGCTTTACAAGCACATAGGGAGAAATGTAAGAAAATGAGATGTACAATTATGATCGATGGTTGAATTGATAAGAAAAGAAGGACAATAATAAACTTCTTGGTGAGCAATCGAAAGTGAACTATGTTTCTAAAATCCATAGATGTATCTGCTATATCTAAAACAACGGAGAAGGTTTTTGAAAAATGGATAACATTATTGAAGAGGTGGGAGAATACAATGTCATTTAAGTTGTGACAAATAATCCAACAAACTACAAAGAGGAAAAGGCTTTGCGCACCTTGCATTGCACATTGTGTTAACTTAATGTTGGAGGATTATGAGAAGAAGATCCCAATTCATGAGGAAATAATTCTAAAAGGTAAAAAAAAAAAAAATATTACCTTTTTCTATTCAAGAACTTCTCTAATTTCTCTATTACAATATTTTAAAAAAGGAATATATTTTGTGGCTTTGGTACATCTTACCTAAGATTAGGGTGCCTTCATGAGAATAAGGAAGCTTTAATTAGAATGCTTATTAGTAATGAAGGGAAGCCCAACATGTTTGTTAAAACAAATAATGGTAAAGTAGTTAAAGATGTGGTTTTGGATAAGAATTTTTGGAAGAATATCTTAACTTGTTTGAAGGGTACTTTGCCTCTAATTGAAGTGCTTTGATTAGTTAATTTAGATTAAAATCCAGTCATGGGGTTTATTTATGAAGTAATGGTCCAAGATAAGGGGTAGATAAAAATGGCTTTCAATGTTATCGAAAAAATGTATTCAATCTAACTATCTATGTATTTGTTTGTTAGGATAATGATTTCAAAATTTGAAAACAAAAAAGTAACTCAATGTAATATATTTTGGTTAGTTATCTGTAAAACCCTCTAACGCACACACACACGCACGCACACACACACACACACACTTTAAAACCCTTGTAGGCAAGAGTTTTAGAAAGAGAGAGAAAGAGAGAGTTAAAGGGATTTACATTATATGCCTTTGTTAAGCATATTGATGAAAGGTGAGACAAGTAACACCATAGGTCTTTACATTCTGTAGGCTATTTTCTTAGCCCTCAAATGTATTCTTATCTTAGATTTAAAGTATATTTGGAAGTGAAACAAAGTCTAATGGAATGTATAACTAGGATGGTGAAGGATGAGCATGAAAAAATTCTCATTGATGTTCAAATTGATGAATTCAAAAATTGAGGTAAATATTTTGGTTGTCCATTAGTTACTAGGTCAATCAACTTAAAGACTCTAGCAGATTGGTGGGAGTCATTTGCTGATGAGTGTCTTGAACACCAAAAATTTTTCATCCATGTATTGAGCTTGATATGTAACTCCTTCGAATGTAATTTAATTAAAGTTCCTTTGAGATGGTAAGTTAATGTTAAAATACACCTCTATAAAAAATTATTAGTCCACTACGTACTTATCATATTTGTCTTTACATTGTTTAGGTCCACACAAAGAGAAGAAATAGGCTAAAACAAAGCAAAATGAATGATGTTGTTTTTGTTATGCTAATTCAAAATTAGCTAAGAAAAAACACACAAGAAAACCAACTCAAATTAATATTGATGATTGTTCATCTAATGGAGAGGGGATTATGAAAGATGAGTATGAGCAGAATGGAGAATTAGATTTGAATGAAAATTTGGTTTTAATTAAAGTTGAGGAGGATGAAACTTTACATAGTCATGATTTATACATGATTGATTTGAATGGTGAAGGAGATAGGGATGATGGAGTTGAATCTCTATGCAGATTATGAATTTAACTTACAAGATTGTTTGATATAGATAAATTATGATTTTGTGACTGTTTTGTAACTAGGAAGGAGTTACTCCTATGTAACTAGGAGTTACAACTAATGATGCATTGTTTTACATATATTATGAAATTCAATTGTGAATTTTGAGAGAGATATAATGATTTTCTATTTTTATATAAATTTCTTAAAATTGTAGGATTTTACTATCTGTATTATTATCTCTAATTTATGATTCATGTTTCACTTTGAGTAAGATTTCAATTTTGACAACCATGTTGACTAATATTGTAGAAGAATTCTCACACTTATACTTCAACAATCATCTACATAGAATATCCAAATTCACATAATGTTTTGGGATGGATAATAGTTCATATATTGTAATACATTGTTAGTGGCAACTCTTAGTAAATTTCATAGATCATGGATTATTTTGTGTTGTATGGAATTTATAATGTATAATATGAAAGCTTGAACATATGTCAAGATAAGTTCACGGTAGAAATGGTAACTATGGGGTGATTTCAATTCCAAGTACTTTTTAGTGGGGTGGGGTGAATACTAGAGCACTGGAGCAAAGTCTCCAAATCTGAGTGAAATGAATTAGACAGATTAATATGATATAACAAAATCACTTCAGGTTTAACACAACAATATACCCACTTGGATGTCATTCTAGCATATTTTCAAAATCGTTGTCCATATACAAGCTCGTTTTCTACAAGATCTGATTCAATGAAGATATGATCATAGAGTTGCATAATGACATAGTTCAAATCTTACTTAGACCACAACATTAAATGAGCACTTCATTGATAAAGGAAAAATACCATATGGCTAGAGAAAGATTTGGAAACAAAGCTAGTAAGAGCTGACCAAAATTATGCCAAAGCAAACTTAACAAAGAGATATAGAAAAATCAACCAGTGCACCTTTTGAAAGGAGTTAGCAGATCCTATATTACTTGGGATGATGAAATTCACTTTAACTAGTTTTAATTGATGAGACCAGTGTGTGAAGTGCTTGAAATTAACGGATCTTATAACAATGAAGTTACTAATTGAAGGAAGTAGTAAAGGATTAAAGGTAATGTTGGTAGAGTAAGTGATGTTAAAACATCTTGAAAGTTTTGAAGGGATTCAAAAGTTAGGAATTCTAAAATTGTAATACAAATTTTTTACTGTTATATTACTTTTTGCAAATTTATACATTACATATTTGATATAATTTTTGTCTTGCTAACAAATAAACTCTTAAAATGACTTATTTGCTATATGTTGTACACTACAAGAAAATGTTAAAATAGCGTCAACATATTTGCGTCGACCAAAAAATCAACTCAAATAGTGTTAGTCAAAGCGTCGATGTTTAAAATAAAATACATAGTGTCGACTAGACCCATGCAAAATTCGTAATAACTCCTTTTTTTTTTAAAAAAAAAAAGAATTGTGTCGGCCTAGTTTACGCAAAAAAAAATTAAAAAAAATTATTGTGAAGGCTAGACCCACACTAAGCTTTGCGTCGGCCTAGCCTACAAAAAAAAAAATAATGATGTGACAGCTTGGCCCACACTATACTTTGCATCAGTCAGGCCCACACTAACTTAAATTTTTTTTTTAAATTTGAAATTAATCACAACAAAAAAAATATAATTAAAACTAAATTGAATTTAAAAAATAGTAAAATTTAAAATATAATATGAAATAACAATATTATTATATATTAATAAAATATAAAAGTAATGATAAAAGATAAAAATAAATAAAATAGATGTAAGATTGTAATTTAATAAAATTAATAAAAAAATATTTGATCATAATTTTTGAAATTTAATTAAATATTGAATCATAAAATATAAATGAATGATAATTAAATAATAAAATGTAATGAATGATAATTGAAATATAAAATATGATAGTTGAAAAATAAAATATGAATAAATATAAGATATAACATGTTAAAAGATATTTAATTTATTAAGATATAAAATAAAGTTTTTAACACTAGTGTTAAGATGTTTTATCTAAAATGACATAAACATTAAGAAACTTATGCAAAAGAGGTACTCGTTTGAGTATAAATTTATCAAGTAGGAGTGAATTTGTAGAGCAACATAAAAGACTTATCATTTGAAATTATATAATAATTTATAAATATTTAAAAGTAGTTAAATTATTAACTTAAATAAGAGTTAAAATGATAAAAAATAAATTGTTCATAAATAATTATATTTGTTTTGTATATATATGTTAAATTGTATTTGTGTATTATGTTTTTGTATTATACATAAGAATAAAAATTAAAGTTATTTATAATTGAATATGTTAAGTCATACACAAATATTATTTAAATATTAATAATACGATATAAAAAGAGAATAAATTGTCAAAAATTGAGAATAATAATATTTGTATAGTATTTAAATATCATTATTTGAATTGATTATAACACACAAATTTGTTAATAACAAAGTAAAATAAAATATAAATAATATAAGAAAATGATATTGATATGAAATAAAAAAATTAAGTTTAATTTTCAACCGTTATTCAATCATAATATATTTAATTATAATTTTATTATTTATTAAATAATTTCAAGTTTAATTATGATTTTATTAATTATAAGATAGTTTTAATTATAATTGTGTCAAGTATAAGATAATTAAATAATATTAATAATAATAACAATTATAATTATAATAATAATATTAATAATAACAATAATAATAATTGTAATTGTATTATTAAGTATAATGATAATCGTAATATGACTGAAAAGCTTATGTGGTCTAATGGTTGTTCAACACTTTAATAAAATTATTGATGGTGGATAATAAAAATAATAAAATTACAAATAAAAATAGTGTAAAATAAAAAATGACTCAATTTTTTTTAAAAACATTAAATTCGATAGTTTCTGTATTGGCCTGACCTACGCTAAATTCGACAGATTTTGTGTTGGCCTGTCCACGCTAAATTTGACAGATTTTGTGTTGGCCTGTCCACGCTAAATTCGACATATTTTACGTCAGTCTGACCCATACTATTTGTGTCCAGTTCGTAACCGACGCTAATTTTATGTTGCTTCTACGAATTTAGTGTCCGCTATCCAACTGCCACTTTTTCGACTCAATAACGTAAACTTTTGTGTATTTACGTGGATTTTTAATCCATTCTAAAACTGATATTTTTTTATAATAGTATAAGTTATCTAAAAAATAAAATAAACTTTTCAAATAGTATGTCCAATATTATAAAATTAGTTAGCATAATAGGGTAAAATCTAATATAAGGCAAGAAAATAGAAGAGAATGAATAAAGATGTATTTTCATAAAAGAATAACCACCTATATTTAGAAGAAAGAAAATACAAACTTACACGGTCACATGTGTTTACAAAGTTTCATAAAACGGTGAGACATTTAGGAAAAAAAATCTCATAAACATAACACTAACACAATAAAAAAAGTAAACAAAAAAAAAAGATTTAAATAATCTACATCAAAGGCAAATGAATAAATAAAAATAATAAAAAAAATTTAGACCCTTTATCACATATCCATAGCAAATTCAACTTAAACATGAAAACAAAATCAAATAAAGCTTATAACTTAATGCCTACAAGGGTCATCACAACTCTTATCACTCAATTTAAAAATGTATGAAGAATCTGATTTGTAAATTTTTTTGAAAGAGTATAATTTAAACAATGTGGGAGTCGGTATTTTGAAATACTTAAAGTACAACAAATTATTTATTATAGTACAAATCTGTAGGTAGATCATCCGTTCACAATTCAATTTCCGTGGTCTGACATTAATGATATTTAATTTGTGCTACAAATTTTTTATTACTTTTTTAGGATAAGTATAGCTTCTTAATTTAAAATAAGCATTCACAAAATTTTCAAAGTCATTAGATTCGATGTTATCTAAATTCTTCAAGCCAAGAAAAATAGACAAATTCTAAGAACTTTTTAAAAAAATAATAATAACTTATTCATATATAAAGACAAACTATTTACTAATTTTACGACAAACTATTTACTTATAAAATTTATAGTCAAGATTGCTTTAAAGATTTGACCTCTAAAATAAACACGTACATTCTAAAAGATAAATTATATTTATAATTAATGGTTAAAATCTTAACCATTAAAAAATTATTATAAAATCATATATGCACGTAACAAAATTTACAATCAATCACACTTTTAACAAATTGATTTTTTAATTAATAGTCATTCTAATACTTTATCTTCTACACTGCAAATCTTTTTCTTTTAAAAAATTGCTTTTATCAACTAATATACCAATGTTTAACATAAATAAGTACTTATTAACTAAAAATAATTTCAAATGCAAACGTGTAGATATTTAATCCAAGTTATTTTCAGCTTAATGAAAAATATATCAAAATTTGAGTCTTAATTATGCAAATACATTACAAGAAAGTTTTTCTGTCTATGTTGTTGACACCCCCACAACTCAACAACCAATTTTATTACTTTTATATTTAATAATTTAAATTATATTTTAATTAAAGAACATAATTCAATATATTATTATTATTATTATTTACTGTTGTTTTATAAGGATGTGTAAAGTCAAAATATTTTTCCTAATTGTTTTTAAACTGAATAGAGGTGTTTCAATAGAAGATGATTACAGTGGCCAAATGTGAGAATCTTGCAGCTTAAAAGGATTCAATACAGAGACACAGAGAAACAGAAAAAATGACTGAGGTGAAACTTTTTCAGCTTTCATTATTGACAAATACAATTTCATGAGCAATAGCAATTCTTTAAACAAAGTAACAATATAAGAAATATTAATTTAAAGTCCAGAGGTGAAAGGAACACCAGTGGCAGGTATCCAAGAGTTGCCAGCAATGAAGTTGCCAACAGTGAAAGGTGTGGCCTGAGAGGCACTGGTGAGAACATGGTAACCCTTCCAAGTGACCCTATTGGCAGTGCTGGAGCCAGGACCAGTGTTTGCATATTCTGCATAATACAAAGTGTTCAAAGCAAAGTTACCATCCCATTCCATCCACCCAGCAGGGTTGATCAAACTGTCAAGGTAGGTCTTCATGAACACTGTTCTTGAGTACTGCTTCCAGGGCCTGCCAAGGTATGATTTCACAGAACTAGGGCTGAAGCCTGAGGCACCAGTGACCTTGGAGTTGTGGATGATGATTCCAGTGTTCTGGTTAGGGTCAGTTCTGCCCTGAGCAGTCACTGTGATGGTTTTCTGAGGAGGGCTTCTTGCATAGATGTTGCAGTTCTGCAACACCACAGCGGCATTGCCAAAGATGAAGTCCACTGTGCCATAGATGTCACATTCTCTGTAGAATTGCCTCTCTGAATGCACATATAATGTGTCTTGATAACCCTCAAAACTGCATCTGTAGAACACTGAGAGATCTGAGCCAGAACGGAATGCCACTGCTTGGTGATTTGCTGCTCCTGCAGTGTTCCTGAATGTGATGTCTTGAGCAATGAATCCATCTCCCACAGCAGCTGAAAACAGAAGAAAAAAATACGTCAAATAAATTACAATAATTACTATCTGATACATATAACTTTTACTATAATTATAAAATTCTTGTTTAACAAATATTCCAATGATATTACTGATTAAAAAAATATAATTATTTTATTTAAAATAATGTAAAAACATCTTAAAAGTTACTCTTTTTGAGTTTTTTAACCAATACCCTTAATATTTGTTTTATTATATAAAACAATAAATATATACATAATAATTTGTTTTTAGATAACAATAGTTTACGTACTGTTTTCTTAATTTTTGTACTCTTTTTGATAGAATCCCAACTATTCATATTATAGATTTACATTCTAAAGTAAAGTTTATATTTTTTGGCTTATATATATAATATTCATATATTCAACCCAATTGCATGTATGTCTTTGTCCATATATAACTACTTTTGTCAACTTTTGAATTGTTCAATTTAATATCAATTAATAGATTTCATATTCTACTTTATCTAGCTTCTGCATCTTGAACTTTATAGAATATATCAAAGTGGGTACCATGCTTTGGTTTAGGAATCAAAGATGATGAATGCAACTTTTTAGAAAGGTCCATGAAGAGAAAATATAATAATCTAGAAGCCATTTTTCTGCATGCCTCATGTCTCTTCTATTCTTTTTACCACTGAAAGTCAAACTTCAATCACATAACCTTCAAGCTTGGTAACCTTAAATTACTTCTAAGACTAGTTTTATGTGTGCCCCTTATATTTTTCAAGCTACAATTCAACTCTACCACGTAAACTATCTCTTAAAACAAACATGAGGCTGAAGAACCTTATATTTTCTCAATTCCAATGGGAAAACAGCTCATAACTGTCTCTTTCACTTGCAACTGGTTAAAATAATATATAATTAGTTCCCCCTTTCTTACTCATTTATGTGTGATAAAATTCGGTTGCCGAATGGACAACATTTAATTATTTTTTAGAAAGATAAAATTTTGACAAAATAATTGAATGTAGCATCAGAAGTTGTAAAATCATAGAAGATTTTACCACAAAAAGAGAAATAGTAGAAAATATAAATGTCTCATGGTTGAGCTCCACCAACTCCTCTATAAATGAAATCTAAATTGATCTATCAATTACAATTATTATTGTTATTATTATTATTATAAATTTTCTTTTGTCCGTATCGAGAAAAACCTATTGTTGGCAAGGACATGGCCATATTTAGAATTAATTATAAGTTAAACGTACAGCTATATTAAAATATGCCTGTTATTTCGTTCACTGACAAATGTGAACAGAATGGTGACTTTTTTCATTCTTAAGTATTAAAACATAGTTTATCTTTCTCTTCCCTAACAAATAAAGAGGTATATAGTAAAGTTGACGTTAACCATACATCTATAAATTTATTTCTATTAAAGTGTTAGCTTCTCTATCAGGGCAATCCTTAATGAATTTAGAGAAAAAAAGTAACATTATTAATCTTGATTATGTATTGACAAATTTTATATTAGTGTTATACATCTCATATTGTTAGTTATTGTGCATACTACGTTTTATTGACTTTATAATAATCACTTTAAAAAATATGTCTAAATTTTTTTATGAACATACTTCAGTATAAAAATCTTTATAAACAAAATTCATTGTAAATAAGAAAATAAAAGTGTTTACACCACATTCGTTTATCATTGAATGTTGTCCTAACATTAAGAAGTAAGAGAGTATTTAAGTAAAGTGTTAATTAATAAATTTAACAAAGTGTATGATCTTGACTAATGAACTAGTAATTATCCCATGTATTAAATACATCTTATATCTCTACATATAATTAATATAACCAATTAATAAACCATCATTGATTTGGTGATATAAGAAATGAAGTTAAAGTTAGAGAGATGCTTACCAACAGTGGCTGAATTGAAGGTTGTGGAGCCTCCTCCAACACTTTTGCTACCTGTGATTATGGTTTTTCCAATTCCATCTCCAACCAACATTATATTACTTGATTTTACCTCAACTTGTTCATTGTATACTCCACTCTTCACATATATCACATACCTTCCACTGCTACTCTTTGGAGCAGCATCAACAGCAGCTTTCACTGTTGTGTACTTTCCAGAGCCATCTTTGGCCACAACCACATTAGCCTTAGAAGCAGCTGAAGATGATTGCAACAACTTTCTATCACCAGGCTTCACCCATGTGGGGAACCCCTCTTGGCTACTTGGTGTTTCCATTTGGTGGTTGGAATCCTTGTTGAGAGAGAGGGCGTTGCTTAGTAACTTTGTGACATTATTGGACATCAAGGGTAGGATGTAATCTGAGACACCAAGTTCATAGAACCCGGCTATGCATGTTTCGAGGTTTGTGAGGGCTGTGCTGACCCATGTTTGTGTGTCGGTTTGGGTGCATTTGGTGTAAGAGTCAAGGGTTTTGTTGAGTCTTTGAATGGTGTACGTGTAGAGTTCAATGCAATCGGTCCATGCAGATTTTTCACGGGTGTTGCGGCACTTTGGCCCTATGGAATGGGTGTTTAGTTGGCCTCTTTCTGCTCTATCTAGGGCAAGTTGAAGGGAAACTTTGAGAAAATCGGATTTGCTTTTGATGGGTTTGTTGAAGGCATGGTTGGTCAAGTAGAACTCACAAGGTTGAGGGTAAGGGGTTTGGTTGCACCATGATTGAATATCTTTGAATGAGTAAGAGAAGGCGATGGAGGAAAATAGAAAGGGAACAAGAAGAAGGGTTATTACTAAGGAAAATGAAGATGATGGTGATGATGATGCCATAGTGACAACTAGCCTATGGCAAGAGTTTGTTTTTCTTTGAGGGGTGGAAACAAAATACTATAGAGGTTTTTTGGGGTTTAGATGAGGAAGTGTGGGGTTCATGTCCTAAAACTAAAGGCTTTATATAGAGGGAAAGAAGGGGTGGTTTGAAGGACCATTATGGAGGCAAAGCTGTAAACTAGGGACTGCTCACCATGTCTTACTTTTCTAAATGATATTGTATTTGCTAGCTCTAGATTTTCATGCACGTCTGTTGGATCATTAGTGTAGCAACTTTTGCAATTTATTAAACATTTAAGTTGGGTTCTATATACTTTTTTTTTTTTTTTTTTTTTTTTTTTTTTTTTTTAGCAAGATGATAGAAAATTTGGAGAAAAAGATGAAGAATGGATAATATGTATCTAACTTTGACCTTAAGAAAGTGCTGACTTGTCCCAATGGCGGCAATAATCATCCAATAAAACGCGTTATAGTTATAGTTATAACATGTTTATTTTTTGCATAATAATGAATGTATATTATATCATAGCTGAATAATCTCTTACTAGTTGAGCTTTATTTTCTAGGTTACTAGAATAGTCTTGCCAATTGTTTGCTAAATTGTTCTGGCCACGGGTAGGCAAACAGTTTTTGATTTGTACTTGTCAACGATAATTGGCCTCATGCACAACACAAACTAATTCAAATTTGTATAATATAAATAAAATACAAGGAACTGGTATGCGCTAATAATTAAAATGAAGTAGAAGTGTTGGGCTTATTAGAAAGATAATTATTGGCATGAAACTTTCAAAATATAGATTTAGTTATTTAGTTTCAAAAGGCAGCTGTTAGTGGTAAAATATGTTGAAATTGACCCTTTGGTTTCAGTGATTCCACCATTTGTATGTGTTTGTCTTGGTTACGCATCACCTATGACCATATTGACAGGAAAAATACAGCGTCGAGGAGTTTTCTTGCTAATTTCCAGTTAAGCGATGAAATATTTGTTAACATTAATGTTCTTTGTTGACTTTGGGACAGTGATTTATACGGTTGCTTCTTTGAAAGATAAACATTTTGATCCTGACTCACATGATTCAGAGCCAAATCCCGACACATTGTTAAAAACCTCACAAAAGAAAAAGTTTATAGAGTTAGAATGTTAACAAAAGTACCATGGGTCACACTAACCCAAACCGTTTTTATAAAGAAAACAATATTCTTTAAAGAAAATATTTACTTAAAAAAGACTTTATACATTTAACATTTACTCAAGCCAAGTTTAATAAAGATTAGGTGAGGCTCAAGTCAAGTTATGTTAGATTAAAATTCTATCAAGTTAAATGAGTTGTAGTCAGGCTATATCTAAGTAAGATCAAGTCGGGTTAGGTTTAAGTTAGATCTAGTTGGGTCACGTCCAAGTCATGTCGAGTCAAGTTAAGCTTGGATTAGACTAAATTTGGTCAGGTTTGGCCGAGTTGGATTAAACCAAACTCAGGTTAGATCGAGCTAGGTCTAAGAAAGTTGGGTTAGGTTAAAGCCAAATCAAGGTGAGTTGGGTTGGGCCCAGGTTAGTTTGAACTAAGTTGAGTTTGATCCAATTCAAGATGGGACTGAGTCTAGTGTAGTATAAGTTAGTTTGAGTTGGGGAAATGTGAGTCCCTATTAATTAGGCTAGGTCAGGCAAAGTCCAAGTCAAAATGAGTCAATTTGGGTCAAGCTGATGTTAAACTTGAATAGGTTGAGCCAAGCTCAAGTAGGATCGAGTCAAGACCAGGTTAGCAAAAAATGCATAATAAACTCTAAAACAATTGTTATTGGAGTTTGTAAATAACTAAAAATTTAAATAAGTTTCAGAAAAATATTTGTTATATAAAAACTTAAAGCTGTAAAAATTTATATCCATGTCATTTACCCTAAGGTGTTATAAATGTTAACAAGATATTATATCCACATCATGTAATTCAATGTTTTTGAGTCCAACAGTTGTGTCTCGTTGAAAAACTGTAACATGTGTATTCAAGTTAGCATAAGTCCATGAGTAAGTAAATTTATTTTCTTCCTTTCATTAAGTTATAGGTGATGTACGTTTCTATTTCTGCTCTTTTGTTACCCATTGGGTGAATGAGTTTAGGGTCCAAAAACTCATATATGTCATGTTTCTCCTCATCCAAACACAAAACACACACACACACACACACACACACACATATATATATATATATATATATATATATATATATATATATATATATATATATAATATTTAAATTGTAATAAATTATTAATAACATATATAAGTAACGAATGTAAATATATTTTAATAATTTAACTTATGTCATCCATAATTACATAACAGATATGTTTACTCCTAATTACTTGATGCAATCTCCAACAAATCATAAATGTGTATGTACAACGGTACATCACTGTTCCTGCCAAAAACAATGGCATCCCATGGAACCTCTGCAAGGTTTTTTACCTATGGCCATAACAATCTGCATCAATGTGGCATATGATCGTTGGTAGACATTGTTTTCTTTTGCTCCACATGTTGGTTTGCTTGACGTTGTTGCTACACATAAAAAAACATTGACATTAGTTAGGATATCATTTATTTCATATGTAATGAAATTAGTCTAGATATATAATGAAGTGTCTAATGTCAGTCTCATGAGATCTCTAGACTAGGCAATGAAGGTCTGCAATGCTTATGTTATAATAACAACATTCAATGTTAGTGTAAGAAGTGTAATATCATCATAATAAACCTTCTCCACAATGACCTTTACCAAATGAGAGGGGAGAGGAACACTATGTAACATGGTGAACCATTCATAACACTTCTTGAGTGGGAAGAATGATAATCAACACACAAATCACAGTGGCTAGTGGAACCAACATCATCCCTCGAAGAATATATAGTTGCACAACTCTCTTTAGTGTTGACCTTGATAACAAAAGGGAGGTCAGACTATAGTATAGAGATGGTTGTTGTAAGAGTCTAAAGGTCTCTAGCTGCTTTTCAAACCCTTGCAGCAAGCTTTGTGTAAGCTCCTGAGTGACCTCATTCTTTATTTGTTGCCTTAGTTGCTGCAAATACTTCTCACCACCAAGTGCAACAGAGGAATGAGATTCATTGCGATGATGCTCCAAAGAATGATCGAATTCCCACATCATATCTAGCAGTATGAACATGTCCAGGATGCTCAGGTCATCTAGTAGTAGCAACAAGAATATTATCTTGACCATGAAGAGTAAAAGTACCTTGCGTTCTCTACTCAACTAAAAAGTCCTACAACAAACCAAAATGAATTCTTAGACTACATATTAAATACAAATTTAAAAGTAGCAAGTGAAACATATTTACTTACAATTCACTCAACTGTCCAATGTGATTCATAAGAAGTCCATGTCCTCAAGCTCTTTAGATGGGTCTGTTTATATTTCTCATGGCGAGAAGGTGGGGATGGAAGGTCAATAGAATCTCCACTAGAACCATCCTTGGCAAAAGAAGAACATTCTTTAAACCTATTTCACAAATATCATATACTAGCTAATGGAAGGAGTCAGATGTCATGTTCTTGGTGTCCATTAAAAACTTATTTTAGTCTATGATATGGGTGAAATTGTTTTAGAAATCTACGATGCTAAAGATACATTGTCTTTCTTCCACGTTTTAACTACTTATATGATGTGTTTTCTTTACAAACCAAACATACTCTATGACCATTCACACTATAATTTGACAAGTTTCCATATGCAATAAAGTCATTCATAGTACAAAATAACATTGCATACATCTGAAAGATTAATTGGCAAAGCCAGTAAACACTTCAATCCCATGATCCGACAACTTTAAATCTTCAATCAATTGACTAAGATAAACATCTATGTCATTTTTGGGTTGTATTGGAACAAGGATAACATCGTGTATTTGCACTTCATACATAGACTTGGAGTTAAGTTATAAATTACAAGCAAAATAGGTCATGAACTATGATTAGTACTTAAATTAACAAAATGATTCATTCATCAATAACTAGTGTAAGTCTTAGATTTATTAATTAATTTTCAAATTGAAGAAATGCTTTATCAATGTTCTTCTATTGCAAAGAATCAACTAGATAACAAACCAATCCATCGCATTTCCTATTATCTGCATAGCATCTAAGGTTCTAGCATCATTTGGATTTGAAAACATATGCTTAACCCTTTGAATTAGCAAAAGATACCAAACCACCTTTGTAGGGGGACCATCCCTTTGTGACCTCATTATTATTCTCATGTTGTCCATTTTTTACCTTATAATATGACAACCCATACTTGGGACATCTTTTTAACTCTTCAAACTCTTTTCTATACAAAATACAATCATCAGGATATGAATGTATCCTTTTATGTTTCATACCCATCGAACACAATATGTTCTTTGCATCGTAATTTTGATTGGGTAACATATTACCTTCTGGGAGAATTTCATTTAACATATGAAGCAATTGTGTATAGCTTTTATCAATCCAACTTCAAAAAGTATTTACATTCTATACGTGATTCACTAGAATTATGTTTTGTATGATTTATATAAATCTCACATTTATCAAATGTATGACCTTGTCCCATTCAAGAAGACTCACTTTTTTTAGTTCAATAATACAAATTTTAATCACCATATTTTATATTTGACAAAATTTCAGTAACATTTTGCATTGGTATTTAGGTGACATGAAATGAATGTGGTCAAATGAAATGTCCACAATCAAATATGCACTTGAACATTAAAACAAAATGCAATGAGTCAAAATTAAGTCAAATATAGGAAATCTAGATTATAACTTATGTACTAATCAACTATTAAAAAGTTATTAATCTTCTCAAACTGTTCGACCAAACAATTCAAGATTTAATGCAATTATTGTCATTATAACCTTCACTTGATTTTATATAAAGTATCTTGCTTATATGGACATTTTCAAAATGGGAGGAGTACCACACAAATGCTTGTATTAAATGTTAAACAAGAAAGTAATGATCTCAATGCATACAAAAAATATTTAAAAAAAATATAATAAATATAATCTCTAATCATTCAATTGTGAATAAATAAACATAATTTCTAATCATTCCAGTACAATTAAATAAACATGACTTTTACTCATTTAAATGATAAGTTTACATTTATAAATAAACAAAATATAATTAAACTATAAATATGACCTAATATATATTAATTGAAATAATATATAATAATTAAAAATCAAAACAATATTTAAAATAAATTTACTAACCTAAGTGGCACAGAAGCAGAAATAGTACGGGACCGGAGGAAAAAGGCAAGGTAGTGATCGGGGTAGTGGCAGGAGTAACAACATATATCATTGACACAATAGCAGCGAGGAGCTTGGTGTTTGCTAGGGTAAAAAAAATTATCAATAACAATTGGAGGCAGTAACCAAAACGTCGAAAACAACAAGGGTAGGATAAACGGTGCATGACGACAACAACGAGCAGTGAAGACAAAGAAAAGAATGCAAACATTGTTCACTAAAAATGACGAGTGCGAAGGTTATGGAGAACTACAACTTTGGAAAAGAAATAATATAATTGACTACGTTTCTAGGAATAACTATCATTTTTGAAATTTTACACTTTTAACGATGGTTCTGTAGGGAATCCTCATTGTTTTCCGAAATTTTTGAATTACGTGTTTGGACAAACCATAAAAAAAATTGGTTTTATTTACAAAACTTCTATTTTGTCTTTTTTTTACGATGGTTAGTAGAAAGTTTTCATTAAAATAGGTTCACTGGTAGAAAAACACATTTAATCGCGGTTATAAAAGGCTTACAACCGCGACTCTGAAACCGCAATAGATCCAACCGCCTTAAAAAGTACTAAAGCTACTACCGCGGTTGTATAACTGCGTTGGAAAGTATATACAACTATGGTGGTAAATTCATTTTTTTTTAAGAATAACAACAGCTATTCGATTTGATCTAGAGTTGGTTCTACCACCCACGCCTCTTGAAAAGAAATTCCCTTTACCATTTTTAGGTTGCCACACAATGTTGCCACAGCCTGTACATCAAATTACTTGGTTCTTGTAGCCACTAAATTGCATCTTGCAAGCCGGACAAGATCCTTGTCCAATTTGATTTTGAATAAATTATGAAGTAGCACAGATTGCAGACAATAGGATGGGATGGGGTACCTTGATAACTAAGGAGTTGGCCAATGTTCCAATAAAAAGAGGCCCAACAAATGAAAGTACCCATGGTGCAATTATGAGAATGCCAAAACACCAACCAGAAAGTGCAAACCAGATGAAGAAAAGTGTCTAAGTAGCCATAAGCACTTAAAATTAAGAGTAAAATAAGACATTGTTGTGTTATATACTGATAGAAAAAGGGCGAATTTACTTAATGCAAAGCTCTTTCCAATAGGACTATCCACAAAGTCGTTAAGTTGCTTCCTGTACTGCACTAGTGCAAAATCACAATCAAATCAATCCATCCATCAAACCAAAAATACGATAACAAACACACACTGACCTTGGGCCAGTTCCTTTGGAAATCCATGTTGAAAGTGCGGTACCGCTATCCAATCTCAAATTCACGATCAATCTTGCGAGCTCGGTCAGCAGCAGCCCTCGCGACGAAGGAGAGATGTCGTGAAAGGGAATAGCGGGAATCGAGGCGCTCGGTCGTCTTCCTAGCTTCGAAGATGAAGCGCTCAAAGCCATCATTGGCACTTCTCCACGCTTCCCTCCAAACCATATCCATGTCTCTCCTGCTCTTACCTTTTCCATTTCTATCGCCAAAGGCTTTCATCGTCACTATCCCTCTCCTCTTCACCTCATACGTTGTCCTAAACCTAATGTTTGGTGGTTGCCACTGCACGAGCACCATTGTCGCCATCATTTTCTTAGTTTAGGGTATGTCTCCAGCTTTCTGGGGAGTGAAAATGAGATTAGGGGAGAAGCCCCTCTCAAGAGCATGAGTGGCCAATGGAGAGAAGGAGAGCTTCTTAGTGGCCGCAACCTGGCTGTAAACAACAGGTTTCTTAGAGAGGAATGAAGAACAAAATGGCAACATAGTGTATATGGACGACGGTGAGAGAGCGAGGGAGGAGAGTGTTGCGCGAGAAAGGGAAGACGAAAGCGTAAAAGAAAAAGTGAGTGTGGGTTTCCTAAAACAGGGGATACAATCGCGGTTCCCACAAACAACCGCGGTCGTATCCACATACCCCGCGGTTCTAGAAACAACCGCGGTGGTATCTCCTTACAACACCAATTTAAAAATTATTTAAACAGCCTACCACCGCGATTCTAGAAACAACCATGGTGGTATCTCCTTGCAACATTTTTTTTAATATTTGTGTGTCTTACCAATACAGTTCTAGCACCAACCACGGTGGTATCGTTACACTTAATTTCAAAAATACCACCGCGCTTTTTTTTAACGTGGTTCCTTATTAACTGCGGTGATATCCTATAATGAAATGTTGTTTGTCAATAATTTGATATGAGGAACTACTGAACTCAATCACTTGCTGCCGTTACTCTTCAGTTTTCTGTTGAGGTCTATCCTGTAGAGGTACTCTAATTGGATCAGTGATCGATTTCTAGGTTTCGCCGTAAACCTAGTTGGTTACTTACGTAAATCAATAGTTCAAACCGCACTCAAAGGTAGGGCATTTCCCATTTTTATAGGAACTTCTGTACCAGAAACAATGGTATCTCCAATTATAGCCCCTCTGGGGTTGTTGAAGCCACTTTCCATACTAGTGCATTAGTCAAGTGATAGTTTGAACCCTTAAGCAATGTATAGCTAAAGCAAGAAGTTATGCTTGAGCTAGGGAGAGTCAGAACAACTCTTTCTATCACTCAAGCGTTATATTGGATGCCTAAATGTTGTGTTGAATGCTTATGTGAGGTGAAGAACACTGTACATAAATTTTAAATTATTGGAGAATTATGTAATTATGTTGAAGGTACTCAAACAGTGTTATGGTCACTCCAACTCCACCTAAAAAATGACACAAATTCTAAAATATATTAGAAGAATACTTATATATGTATATCATCACTTTTGCAAAATATTCAAGTGCCAAGTTACAAGTTAGAGAAAGGATAATAAAAATATAATTTATGTTCTCAAAAAATCTTTCTCAAACAACAAATAATCACTTCAGCGAGAAAAAATTGTTTCTACTAAAATCAAGAATAATTTGTATACATAATTTGCCTTTATTAATTAATTTGTATTAAGAGAGTAAGTACCTAACAAATAATTTTCTTCCATTCATAAAACTATCACACCAAAAATTTCTATTCCTGAGTTGGTAATCCTTATCCTAATAAAATTAACATGATAAAAACTGAAAATTATTTTTAAAATAATTTAATTACTTTTCATATATTATTACTAATATAATATAAACTGATTCCCATTGACAATAATTTGTTTTCTTTTTCCATAGAAAATGGTGTTGGTCCCAACCTCATTAACTTTGCTTATTAGTATTTTTATAAGGAGTCACTTGTATCTTACACGACAAAACCATATTCTTATTAATTTTTGTGATCATGTTTACATGCTTATCCATAAAAAAATTTATAATAAAAAATATAAGAAATAAAATTAACTTTTTCATAAATTAAAATTAATTTATATTATAAGTTTAGCTTGCCTTATCTACAAAGTAATTTTAATTTATATATAAAAAAGTCAACTTCATTTTTATATTTTATTTTCTTAAATAATTTTATAAATTAACATGTTCTTATTTTAAACATGTATTTCACGTATAAATAAACTCTTATTTTATAATTTAATCCATCCATCATTTCACATATATTTTTCAAATATGTTAGCGCTGGATAACAGAGTCGAGATTTATATTTTATATTTATGGGTCACATTTAATTCTGAAGATAACTAAAACATTATTAAATACAAATGGTTTTGCGTAGTTGCAAGGTTAAAGTTTTAAGGATAATGCTTAATTAAGTTGTGGAGAAGTCAAACATAAAACATTGAAAAAGAAAAAAAGTTGTGTGAAAAGAATACTTTATGCGTATTCTTATTTAACGGAAGAGCACATAGATAAAAAAATAATAATAGTATCATTGTCTTCATATTTTAAAGGTATTTATAATCAAGGTTTCATATTCCTAATTTCTACAAACACAAATATTACAGAATTATTAGGACCCCAAAACTTATCAAAATCAAAATCCAAAAGGTCAAGAAAGAGTTGCTAGGTTTCTTTGAATGGATTTTGATTATGAAAAAAAAAGAAAAAAAAAAAAAATAGCTACTCAAAGTCTATGTCTATCCTTAGGTTGGACCCTATTCACCCTACCCAAAATAATTAGGTCATACATTAGAAAACCATCTATAATGATTTTGATTCAATCATAAATTTGATTTCCATATTTTAATTATTTATGTATAATTATAGTAGTTTTTCTAATTTTAATTTCTCATTTATAACAATGGTTTTTTAGATATTTCAATTTCCTAAAACTTTATCTAATAATTAACAAAAATGTAAAGGAAGCGTGTTTGTATTAATTTAAGTAAACAATTAAATTCTAAAAATATATATAATATGTAACAAAAAAAAATTATACATTTTTGGTTGTGAAATCATACAAATTGATATACCATACTTTGTTATATTTTTGCTTAGGCATTAATTGATAATTTGGTTTAAGCAATTAAGAAATTATATACAAGTGATTGGGTATTTCTATTTAGTATTGACTTAGTTTTTTTATGGAATTCACAAGACTCATTAGCTTATTTATTACATCTTAAAACATTACATGTCACTGAATTAAGTTTTGTTCAGTTTTACTTTATTTAATAAGAATTAATTTAATTTTTATTTAATTTAAGTTTAGTATGATCCTTTTATTTGAGTGTCAACTCAACTTGATTAAAGTTAATAAAGATTGGTTTAATTGGTTAGTTTGATCCGATTTAACATAATAATTAATGCTCTTGCTAATTTATTTCATACAATAACAAAATTAATATACAATTAGTTAAAATTTTACTTCTATAAAATACACTAAATTAATTTACAAATCAATTGAGTCAAACTATACGTGATTTAAAATTTACCCAATTTCTTTAATAAACTTAATTTTTAACCGAAATCCAGCTCATTGATGAACTCTTATTTACCTTAAATTCAGTTCACTTAATTAATGAATAAATTTCAACGAGTAAATAATATAAGATATGTAGACGAAAATTTCCGTAAGTATTTTTAGGAAAAATTATAAAGGGAAAAATTTAACTATGTTTTATAAAATAATTCGGAAAAATTATATACAATTTTTTAATTTTTAATTTGTAGAAATTTTTTTCCATCAATACTTTTAGGAAAAACAGTAGAAAATGAAATTACTTTTTTATAAATTAATTTATAAAATTCTCTCTTATTATTTTTTAATTTTAAATTGATAATAAAATATTTCATTTTCTTTAGATAAAAGTATCTATATATAGAAAATCTTATTTTTGTGTTATATAATTAAAGTCTACGTTTCTCTACACTTTAAAAATCAAACTTGTTTCCTAAAAAATGAAAAAATAATGTTTTTATGAGAGTCAATTTACATTATAAATTTAGTTTTTCCCATTTAAAAAATTATAATTATTTAAATTAAAAAAAATTGTCAGTGAAAATAAAAATAACTCCACCAAAAAATTATTTATTTTTAGTTGAAATAAATTTATTTTCGATTATTGAAATAACCTTGTAATCAAATTATTCTCTTTCTATTAAAATTTATAAAAACCGGATAATCATCAACTTAAAATCTACCAAACGAACCTGGTTTCATGTTAAAAGAACGTCACATCACGGAATTTCAATTTTCGTCATTCAATTTTCAGAGTCAAAACTTCCGATTTTCGTTACTTGTAACTCATGGATTTGGTGACAGCTGGTAACATTAACACGTAAGATTATTCAATGATTGATGTTAAAGTTTTTTAACTAATTAAATAAATGGAATCATCCTTTTATAACAAAGTCAAAAGTCCCTCTTGGGTTCAATTCTTAAATCACTTTGTCTCTCAGATAATTTCAATACATCTTATGTTTCAACGCTACCAAATGATGACATAGATAGATACAACAATGAAAATTTTAAAATAATTTTTCCACGTACTTCTATAAATAAAAAATAAAATAAAATAAATAAAGTTATAATTAATTTATATATATGAAGATAGTGGTATTTTTAACGAGAAAGTTTGTGAGAAATTCTTTTCTACACATACTAAATATGAAAAGGAAAAACTCATTTGGTATAACTTTATTTTCCTATTAAGATTTCGGTATTTTGAAAGGTTTTGCTTACTAATTTGAATGTTAAGAAAAAATGTGTTTTTCTTTGTTTCATTTATTTTTTACGTAAGTTGTATGTTGAAGATATTGACCATGATCTTGGTTTTGTAGTATGTGGAGGTGTTTTTAAAGATAGTTATGAGGAATATGTGGATAGCCTTTATACTTTCTTGGATATTTAACATGTACTTTATTTTGAAGTCATAAGTGTTTTTTTTTTCTAATAAATATGCTCAATTCAAGAGTGATTTTTGGTTGAAGTGTGATTCTTCTTTGCTTCATCAAACTTTTGGTTTGACTTATATCATTCCTTAAACTCTTAAAAGTAGATGACATAGGTGTATGTACATTTGTGCTACTATAAATTTTAGAGTGACTTGTATCTTTAGGAATTATTATAGTTGTGTTGATAGATTGACTAAGTTAGGTACGAAAAATATTGTATTATGCTAGACTTTTTTCATAATAGGTTTCAATTCCCTTTGTTTCGTTTGTGGAGTTTGTTCTTTTTTGCACGGGTTTGGTGTGAACCCATGCTTTTTGTTATTTGTTATTTTTTTTAATAATACTTTTTTCATGTAATGACAGATGATTGATAGGTTTTGAAGTGTTAGCCTAATTGAGATGTCGATGTCCATAATAATGTCTAATATGCATCTTTTAAAAAGGATTATATGTGAACTAATTAGAGAAAGTAATTTTTCATTAACTTTTTTAAAAGTTCAATTTTCATTCTAATATATTACAACTTTAGTTCTCTTAAGAATTTACATTAGATGAAGATGAGTAGTTGGACAAGTAATATATATGAAGAAAAACTTATAAAAAATTATTTTCTTGAGATTTTGGATTGTAAGTAGTTTTGAGTTTACTTATAACTTATTATATCTATTTTTTTTTTCTGATTATCTAGTGTTATATGATTAAGAAGACTCTAGGTAAGACACTTTGAATAAGACTTTATAATATGTGAAGAACTTATATTTGAGAGATATATTGTTGTAAATTTAAGTTTTGAGTAAAGTTAAAAGTATGTCTACTTAAAAAAACCCAACTTTTCCAAAACATTAATTTCATTTTCCATTTTTATTTTATATTTTACAAGTATTTCTAAAAGTATTTCTTTCAAACATGTCATTAGACTAACCTTTGGAAACAACATTGTGTATGCAAGGAAGATTCATAAGCTTGACATTTGAAATAATGAGTTTTAGAAGTTTATTAAACGTCATAAGTTGAAACACATTGAATTTAGAAGCCATCATATTATGACTTGTCCATAGTAAGTGATAGGTAATACAAAAAGAAGAATTATAACTATAATTACTTTCGTCAAAGCGTTGAACTCAGATGTTCCCTAATTCTCCTTTTAGTGAATGTAAGTCTTGATCTTAGACAAACCAATTTATTATATATTAATATATGTGCATAAGTAGTAATCAATTCAATATTTGATTGTTGAAACCTAACAATATGACCTTTATGAGGAAATGGAGAAAGTATTTACGATTTCCATGTTTACTTTTCCATTGTAGGTTAATCCATAAAGAAAAAACCTTATGAGATTACTTGATAAAATCAATCTAAACTTCTGAAAAGTATATTCTAAATGATGACAAATGTATCTTTATTTTTAGAAAAATTCATTATTAATATTACATAATAACGAGACATAGACGAAAATGTGAAAAATTTAGATGCAATTAATTTGTCAAGAAAGTTATGAACATTTGTTATGTACAGAGACATAGGGGAAGAGATAAGACGCAACTTACTTTAGAGAAGAATAGTCTCGTAATATTTTTTTTTTTCAAATTTATTCGAAATACTCATAATATAATACTATTTACAAACAATTTTATAGACACATTAAATAAATTTAATAAGAAAATATTTATAAAAATTGAAGTGTAGCATTCTTCCTTCATAAAACTTAAAATCACTTTATCCTTTGAATAAATAGAAGATTTAACTTGGAGTCGTATGATAGTGATCTAAACCTAGTGATAAAAATAAAATAGTTTAATTGCTTATCAAATAAAACAAAAACTAGTTAGAACCAAAGAGAGGTCACGTTCTTGGGTATAGTAGATAGGTTATCGCAAACCCTTGTATCGTAGATATGTTTATCTTGATAAGTCTTGTTAATTTTTAATTTTTTTTTAATCAAAATTTTGACTGATTTTAGGTTTTGAACTTGTAATTTGTTAACATTTGATGTTTCTATCATTAAGTAACAACATTGGATTATGTAATAGAGATGTTGATAGTGAGTTAATCATTTGACACTTAATCAATTAATGTAAAACTGTTTTTAATATTTATTTATCTATGCCAGTTAATGACATTAGATTTATTTAATGAATACGTACAAAAAGTATGTCGAAATGTTATAACATGATATATATATATATATATATATATATATATAACAAGTGAAGAACCTGAAAGCACTACTTTAAAAAACTACCAGAAAAATCAACAATTGTATGCTAGAAAAATATATAAATTTTGTTGAATAAATTAAAAGTTATGCATGGTTACAACAATCTTAGATCTGTTGAAAGGAACGCTAATGTTCTAAATTTCAGAGACAGGTTCAATTATGTATAACTAAAGTTAATTAACCAACTCACTGTTTTTTCTAACATAATTGTTGTTTTTTTTTTTTTTTTTTTTATAGATTTGACTTCAATTTATTTATAGTAAAAAAATTAAAATAGTGGTGATGAATTCTGCAGTTGTTAAAAGATACATTGTACATTCATATTATATTTAGCATGCATGTTGGAATAAAATCCATTTTCAGCATGTAACACAAGAAGTATTATAGTAATTAAAGTGAAAAATGTTATAAAAATATAATTAAATCATTATGACACAAAAAACATACTTCTTTACTTAGTTTGAAACGTTAACCGTTTAAAGATTTTAAATTGACTAGAGAGACGAATTCTACCTCCACCCCCATACCTTCTATCTGCACCTCCATATTTACTCTTCAAAAATAATTATACCTTTAACTAAAAAGTGCAAAGACAAAAATATCTTCCATCCCCTTCACTCCTATATCTGGTTTACAACTGGTTCCTTTCTCTCAAATCTTTAATTAAACCTTCAAACAAGTCATAGGTAAGAATTTTTTATGTCTATTAGCAATTAGTAAGTGATATTGTTGATTAGAGTAGTTGATTTGGTGTTTGGGGCACTGTCGATGGCGAGGGAAGAGTTTTTTCGATCTGGTTCTCATTTTGTTTTAGAAATGACAACCGGATGACACCCCCATCCGGTTAACATTTTTTTAATTTTTTTTAAGAGCGTTGTGACAGATATGGTGAGGAAGTGTAACTTTGTCCACTATTAAACTGTTCAACTTTTTCTTTATCTAATTTTTTTGAAACTTAGTGTAATTAAATTATGACTTTGTTATATGTGTTGTCACCTACCATCACCCAATTAAAATTAATGTACTTAAAAGTAAAAAAAAATGAAAAGTCTCTTCTTTTTTTGTATGTTTACTCCTCATTCCAATTTCCAAACCCATTTTAAATGAAGAGTCTCTTCAGCAGCATTTAACGAAGGGTCTCTTCCTCATTGGGTTTCATTTCAAATTCAAAAGAGTCTCTTGTGTTTGCACGTTGGGTTTCATTCCAAATTCAATTAAAATAAAATAAAATAAATTTAATTAAGGAAAATGAAGAGCAAAAAAAAGTCTCCTCTGCTGCATTTTAGGAAGAGTCTCCTCTGTTGCATTCCAACAACTCATAAAAAAACAAAAATTTAAAACGTCACAAAACGTTAACAAATTTATAAACTGGATGGGCAATGGGTGGACCTCATCCGATTTGCAAATTTATTTCCTTTGACAACCGAACGGGGGAGGCTTCCGGTTTACAACTTACACACCGGATGACACCTCCCCAAAAGTGCATCCGGTTAACATTTTATAAATCGGACGTCTGGTTGTCCGGTTCTCAAATTTCAAAAAAATGACAACCGGATGGCTTCGTCCGGGTGCCCTACCAGAATCTACAGAAATCCATCAAAATCAAAAATCTTACTTTCCTGTCGTTCCTTGCCACTGATAAACACTGCACAATGGTCGAAAACCTTTCCCTATCGTTCAATCACCCTCAAAACCTTCAAAAATGACACTATAGAAGATGTATTTGAGAGAAAACGCAGAGGCTGCTCACTGTTTCACTGGTTTGACGTGGGTGGGTGGAGAAGAAGAATGATGTTTTTTAATAGAGTAAGGACACTTTCGTCATTTCCATAAGGTCAGTTTTGGAATTAAAATTTTGTATGGAGGCGCAGGAAGAAGGTAAGGGGTGGAGGAAGAATTCGTCGACTAGAGATTGCATTTCAATAGTTTATAAGTGGGTACAAATTTCACAGATTTTGTAGGATTGAGTTAGGCTTAAAGTCCACTTCTGATTTAAGATCGGAGCCTATCTTAGTAAGGTTGTTGGACCTATTGGGCCATCCGCTATCAAACGGCTATCGGACTGCTATCAGACCACCTTTACATATAAGTTTCACGCTCGAGTTAAAGAGTCTCAACGTGACGGGGGTGATGTGAGGTTTGCACCCACTTATAAACTATTGAAAAACTTCATTTTTAGTCAATGTGGGACGTAGTACTCAAATGAGTTTAAAAAATAATACAAAAGTTGTAATATTGATTATGAACACATAAATAAGAAATGTAAAACAAAGATAATAAAAATTTAAATAATCATTTCATGTATAATGTAATATGTAATAGATATTATTATATGTAATATTTTTAATTTATACTTCATGTAACAAGAGGAACTACCATATAAGAATACAAATGGTTACATGTGCTTAAAAATATATAGCAATATTTAATTATTATAACATAACATATATAAATAATTACTATTTCATGAAAGATGTAATATTAAATTTTGAGACTATCTTACTATTAAAATATATTTATAACTATTAGACAATCTTACTAATAGATAATATTAATAATAATCTCGGATTATATAATATTGAGTCATCAATATGTTTTGTCTTATTATATTGAACATGATATTTGATCAAAGATATTTTACTTAAACTATAATAGAAAATAATTATCTTTATTTAAGTTTATCTTGAATTGTTCATCAAATCCTTCAACCATATCCACTAACGTTATATAAGACTGCTATGGAGATTAGTTGTCCAACTGACTTGCCCATTGTGAATACATATACTTTTTAATGATTTGTCTAATTACCAAGTATACAAAATAGTCAAATCAAATAACGCTCTTATAGTACATTATGTTTCACCCTTGAAGAGAATTCAATTATCTTTATTTCTCTTTAGGGATATTAGGATCCACTTCACATTCTACTAATGCTCCTTCCTAGATTTGCTCACATACCTACCCATTAAACTAACTATTTGGATAAGGTTTGGCATTAATACACACCATTACATATATCAGACTCCCTACTATGCTAGCATAAGAAATACGAGACATGTATTCCTTCTCCTTATTAGATTTAGTAATATTGAGCTCTGAAAAACATATAGGCATTGTTAAATGTGTGCTCATGACCTTAACATGTTCCATTTTAAAGCATCTCAATACTTGTTAGATGTACTTCTTTTGACACATAAAAAGCTTATTTTAGGCTCAATCTCTCTTTATCACCATCCTAAATTCACGTTAATTACACTCATATGTTTTATATTGAACTCATTATTAAGAATTGATTTCAACTTTCTAATCTGATCTTTGTCTTGTGATGCAATCAATACGTCATATACATACAAAAAAGGTAGAAGAACTCAACATTCTCCACCATCTTATAATGGACAGAAGGATCGATCATAATGACTTATGTTGTACCCTTGAGAGACAATGAACTAATTAAATCTCTTATACAATTGTTTAGGAGATTGTTTCAATTCTTACAATGAGCTCTTCAATTTACACACATAATCCTCCTTACCCTACACCTCAAAACCTTATGGGTGACATATCATAATTTCTTCCTTCATGTGGCCATAGAGTCTTATTAACGTCGAGTTGTTCAAAATACTTGTCTTCACTTATCACAATAGCGAGCAAGACCCTGATGGACACATGCTTAACTATTGAAGGGAAAATCTCATTATAATAAACACCTTCATTTAGATTATATCCCTTAACTTGGCTACCAGAATAGCTTTGAATCAAACACAATTTGTAAATGCTTCACACTATGCTTAACAGTTGGATGAATTTCTTAATGTATACATTTTAGTAGGTGAACTACCATTCAACTCCCTTCTCAACATGAACACATTACTACCAACTCTAAGCAAGGTTTAACATTAGTGCTTCATCAAATGATTTATTGTCAAGTGCAAACGCTTAAAAAGATACATTATCGCTAAACACTAATGATTTTCTTCTTAATTATCTTGTAACCAATAATGCTCTTTCCTCTAGGTGGTTATACCAGCTTCCAAGTCTCTTTCTCTACAATAATTCCATCTCTTCGTGCATGGTGTGTATCCACTTGTCACCCTCAAGTTAAGAAATTTTATCACAAAAGATAGCAAGTTCAGACAACTCCATAGCCTCCTTCATCGTTAGTGTATCCCACAAGCACTCTATTAATATATTTGGTTCAAACTTACTATTATATACATAGTAATAATCCAGACACCCAAATGTCCTCAATGTTGAGCATTTTGTTGACTTGTCCAACCATATCTTAACTGGAGTTTTGAACTTAATAATCGTAGATGGCAAATAATTCACCAGATAACACATTGTGCTCACAATTACCCCGATAGTTGTTAGGTATCCAAGTGTGAGTCTAAGTCCCACATTGGATAGAAATGAGAAAGTTGAGCAACATATAAGAAAGATTTATTGGTTGGGTTGTTTCTCTTCTTGTGAGACCCAAACCCATTATGTTTTGGTGTGTCTATGATACATGACAGGCCCAATATAATGAATCATTATAATTAGGGTAAAAGGCTAACCCTAAGTGTGTGCACCTGGGTGTGAAACTATGTGTGCCATTGTGTGAGCAACTATGTGTGCCACTGTGTGTGCACCTGAGTGTGCAACTATGTGTGCCACCGTGAGAGCTTTGGTGTGTGTGGAGAAGTTTGTAAGCAACCGCTTTGAAGAAAAGAGAGAGAGGTAATTCACAGCTACTTCCTATAGCAACCTGTGTTAGTTGTTTCGAATATTACACGATGAAACCTTGTCTCATCGAGCTGCAATTTTTATTGAAGATTCCTCACTCATATTTCTTCAATTTGGACGGTGTGATTGTCTACTGGAGGTTTGTAGAAGTGTCAGGAATTTTGTGAAGAGCTGTTGCCCGCAGCAAGCTCCTATTACTGTCAGTCTGGGTTGTTTCGAAAATCCAACGGTGAAATCTTCTCCAATTGCTTTGAAATTTGTAATGCAGTTTTATCACTCAAAGTTAGTTGTTTTGGACGGTTGGATTTGAGATTGGAGCTGCAATTTGTTTTCATAAAATTCGTGAACGTTGTTTATTTTTCTGGTGATGAGATTCTTGAACTCTTCCTTATTAATTTCAATTTGTTGATATTTTTGGGCCATTGTTGGTGACCGTTTTGAGGATTAGGAAGAGTTGTATTGATATGTTATGTGATTAATTTTGTAAGACTCATTATACCTTTGTTTGGGTATTACTAGAGTTTTTACCGACCTGTGGATTTTTTGATATCTATTGAGAGGTTTTTCTCACGTTAATTATTGGTGTTGATTTATTCTTCTGTTTTCGACTGCATATTGGTTTTGTTTGGATTGATTGATTGCGTTCAAGGTGTTTTTATATTGTTCTGATAAAAGTGAATCTTATTACTTCTGCTGTCTGACTCCAACCAATAGTGTCTATCCAAATCAAGGTACTCACACCATATTTTTTCCTCTCGAACAAGGTTTTATTTATCCTTTGGAAGACTCTATTTGTCTATTGAATATAATAAAAAACAATTGTCTTTATCCTTGTAAAAGTCACTAAACTCCATAAAATTTAAATCTAAATTGTTAGCCTTTAGAAGCTTGGCCATTTTCCCGATTCAGTTAAGTATTACATCATTATGAACTTTACGTTAACATAATTTTAATTAAAATTACGATTTTATCTCTTGAATTGTGTCACGTAAACACGATATATCTATTTTTGTAAAAAAAATTAAGTATTATTATAAATACAAAATAAAACGCATCAAAATAGTACTTTTGCCAACATTTCAAACGCTGCATGTATATTGTTATATAAGATTAATCATTGAAACAATATGGAAATTTTAATAATTGAAAACAATAACCCATATTTCTTTTTGCCATTTAGTCAATATAATTCTATTAAAAATTATTATTATTATTATTATTATTATTATTAATAAAAGAACAAAACCATATCATGAATAATGTTATAGGAAATAAGTATAATTTACAAAAATACAACAATCCTTCAACAAACAACAAACAATAAATAAAACAAATTTCTAGAAGTGTTTTAAATAAGAAAAGTGCAAACTACATCAGTTTGAGTTAATTAATTACTATTTGGAAAACTATAATATTTTATTTCTAAACCAATACATTTAATCTAATGAGTATCTTTAAGTCAACGGAACTTGTGTGCCTCTATCTCTTCTCTGTTCTTTTAGAAAATAATTTTTTAATGAAGTGTATCAACCTTCATATATTGATTTAACTAATGCAATTATCAACTATAAAAAAAGAAAACAGTACATTTATTATATACATAATTTTGGCGTTATTTTTATGACGTTGTTTAATCATGCGATTCCACAACTTGTATATTCTTTTATGAAATGACTACAAACTCAAACTTAGGGGAATAAACTAAGCCAACAAAATAAATTGAATACAACTTCAAAGTCACGGATGCACACATATATAAAAAACATATATACACACATCATGACAATAAACATTTAAATTATTATCCACAAGATATATTATCGATTAAAAATAAAATAAAATAGAAAACCAAGGCATGGATCACTTCTGCAAATTTATTAAGAATGGATTTGTCCTTGCTAGCTTGTTCATGGAGTCCAACTTCGAAAGAGAAATCCCAACTATTTCATACCAAATCAGTTTTTTTAATGTGATTAAAAATACAAGGAAAATGATAGTTTTATGCAAAATGAAATAGAATTATATTTTTCATGCATTATACGTCATCGTTTCCGTCATCATCACAAACAATTACATAAACAAATTGATGGGTTGCCAAATTTTGGTACGTTGTGGCTTTATTAAAAGCATGGCAGCATTTATTCCATCTTGGAGCATTTTTTTTTTTTTTCACAATAAAACTATAACCAAGGCTTGGGGAAGACACGTAATATTGTTCCATGTGTACAAGTAAATAAAAAGGGCTTATAGGTACGGAATTTGAAGGCACTATCGTATAGTACTTAAGTTATGAAGCGTGTATTTGTTAACTTTGAAAAATTAAATAACTTTTACTAAATAAAAAATAGTAAAAAAATAAAAATTAAGAGATAAATATAAAGTAACAAAAAGATAAAAATAGAAAAAATATAAAAAGTTAAAGATCAAGAAATAAATAGATAAAGATAAAGAAATAAATAGATAAAGATAAAGATAAGAAATCAAACTCCAAGTTGTTTAAATAATTGTAATTTAATAAACTATTATAAGACGTTGTTATGTCAAGTTTCACAAAATTTCCTCTTATGTAAATTACTTAAAAATAAATTTATCTTGATACATTTTAAGTATTTAAATTTTATTTTTATAAGTAAATGAACCTAAATCAATTAGTTATAATTTCAATTTTTTTACAAATTATAATCAACCAATCAATGTTATAGATTAAAAATATTAAAAATATCTAATTAAAAAAAATCAATCTATCTCGAGCATTAATTTCAACTTGGTATTCTTAACAAAATCTTTTTCCAATTTACCAATCAAGTAAAAAGATGAACAAATATATACAAACATTAAAAATGTAGAGGCATAATATAATTCAAATAAACCTTTGATAAAATTTAAATTAACTCTTTACATGAGTTTGAGTCTCATTATTACATACAACCTGACAAAAAGTGAAATTAGTCACTCATATATTTTTATTAGAGCAATTTCCTAAGTCGCTGTGAGAATTCTAAATCCATTTTTTCTAAGATGAAGTTAAGTGTTTTTTAGATGTATTTTGATAATACCAAAATTTGGGTGTTGCATATTTATTAAATAATATAAATTTTTGACATGTTTAGTTTTTAATTATTATAAAAGATATATTTATTTATTGTTTTCGGGGGG
>Ga0209700_102732_pt1 | contig 35178 bp, 26 predicted proteins | sample SiratroredBW_FD_187528 | JGI IMG/M metagenome (GOLD analysis project Ga0209700, IMG submission 187528) | Root nodule microbial communities of legume samples collected from California, USA - Siratro red BW (SPAdes) (version 2) | ecosystem: Host-associated > Plants > Roots > Nodule | place: USA...
CCATGGAGGAACTGTTCACAAGATTTGCAAAGCGAGTTGCCCAACTCATTGAGTTGGAGACGTTGGAGTATACTAATGTGGTAGTGTCCATGACCAAAGTTTCTTGAAGATATATATTTTGGATGGGATGACCAACTTTTTTGTATGTGTTAGGTATTTTGGCTAATAATATTGGATTCATTGTAACTTTTGTGACTTTAGTTTTCTTTCTAGGAGAAACTTTCATTATGTTATTTTAGTGGCCTTGTCATTTGGATTCTTATCTATTTGGTTCTATAGTATCTCTTTTAATTTCAATAGTGTATTAGAGTTCATAAAGGTGAAATTACACAGATGGTTTAAGCAAAGACCATGATATTTGGTATCATTTTGTACTTGATGCATTCATCATATTTATAAGAATTCTCTTTGTTGATACTTTAATTTAACCGTATAAAAATACTGTTTCCAAATTAAAATAACTATAAAATTACAAATCTTAAAACAATTGTTAAAAATTGAAATGTATTATATCACTAGTAAAAAAACACATTCTATGTCAGGATAATATGTCAGTTAAAAAGAAACCGATATAAATAAAAATACAATGACATTTTTGTAAATATTTGAAGAGATATTACGTTGATTAACTCAAACCCGATATAATATACTATATTCTACGTTGGTTGTCACTCATAACAAACGTAAAAAAGACTGAAAAAATAAAAATTCAAAATTTGAAAACTTTGTAATGACGTTGAAGATACTACGTCAGTTGGGAGGTGCAAACCAACGTAGTATGTAGCCAATATTACACATATTGGGACTTTCCAATCAACATAATATCTTCCTCTTGGCATGCGAGTGAATTTTGAAGAAAATTTGGTAAAATTTGGTCAGATACTACGTTGGTTGAGAGCTCTCAACCGACGTACTATATCCCTCGAGATAAAATTAGGGATTTCAAGAGAGATATTAACTCTTGGGTATATTTTTTCTCTTACGTTTTCTTCTCCTTCACCTTCTCCTCAGCCTCACTGCCTCCTCCTCTCAGCCTTCGCGTAGTGCCGCTTTTATTCTCACTAGTTTTCATTTGCATTTCACATGGTGCCGCTCTCTCTTCTCACTGTATTTCATTTGCATCTTTGTTGTTCATATTGGTTTTGCTAGGGTTCATTTGGCTTAATTTTTGGATTCTTCCATGGTCGTTTAGTGTGCGCAAGCTTTTTGGTTGTCTCGGTTGAATGCCTGGTTCGATACCCATTTCTTCTCTTTGCAAGAGCTTAGCAATTTTGTAAAATTTATTAAAAATAATTAGAAATTTATTTTTGACCCAAATTTTTTATGAGCATCTTGATTTAGTATATATTTGATGGTAGAGTTCCTACATTGTATAGGCTTATCATAGATTTAGGGTTTCAAAAATTTAAGACGAAAAAACTACAAACGACCATACCTTTTGATAGAGAGCTCGGATTCAGACGTTCCAAAAATGAAAGTTGCTCGAAATGGGGTAACGAATTCGCTGGCCAATAGTCGAAGGCGGTTATGTCTCTGGAAATTTCAAAATTCCATCGTTTAGGGTTTTTTTTATTATTTTGTTATTTTCACCTATTTTTTTAGATTGGAGCCTTTTATTTCACATATTTATACTTGCTAGAAAATTCTAAATTTTTTGTAGTGTTTTCTTGTATCGATTAGAGATTTATCATCTTATTATTTTTTTAAATAATTTTTACCGACGTAAAAAGTCCTCTATTACGTCGGTTCCAACTCTAACTGACGTAATATCCACCTCTTACGCTGTAATTTAGTTATTTTAATTAGGTATGTGATATCGGTTTCTATTTTCAACTGACATAGTATTCACCTCTTACGCTGTAATTCAGTTATTTTAATTAAGCATATGATGTCGATTTCTATTTTAGTTAGGTATATTATGTCTAAGACTTTCTACGTTGCTTGATTTTTTACTGGGTTTTAATTCTTACATAAAGTTCTAATGTGACTAATCGAAAATTATTATAAGAAAATTTATATTATCTTCTGAAAAATTTGCAGGTAATGCAAAAATCTACATGAAAAATAAAATCCTACTGAATACCTAAACAAAAAATTCTAGAAGTAAACTAGATGTTGGTAACTGTTATTTATAGATTTTCAAAATTTATGAGCAAAACTCATATGTTGTTATTCATCAGTAATATGTGTGTCCTAGGTAATTATATATTAATAAATTTATGAGTAATTATGTACAGATAAATCTATATATAATTTTATAGAAATAAATCTATAATGAAACTGTGTGTAATACCTAAACAACTGTTGCGGTATAATGAAATTCCCATTTTTCCTGTAAAATATATATACGATCTTAAACATACGTTAAAAGTCTTGATCAAATCAGCCGTGTATACTTCAATAATAATTTTTAAACTTTAACAAAGTTATAATAAATACTTGTCATTTAAAGTAATAATTCAATAAATATTATAAAAAAAATATTATCAAAGTAGAAAAATCCAAATCAATATAATTTAAACATAATATATTCGAACCATAATAAAAGGTCATCCAACCAATAAAATTTGATATGGATAGTGCTAAAATAATTTCATAATAAACTAATTTTTAATATAGCTAATAAGTGAATTATGTTGCTCATCATCAACATCATATTGTACTTGAAAAATATTTTGTTCTACTACTGCCTTTGGAGTTTATAAATAGCGGAAGACTTCTACAAAAAGAATTTAAAAGAATTTGAGACTGAAAACTTATCTGTCAATTCTACTTCTCACTAATAAATAGCCGCTCCTCACTACTACTAGTTGATTAATTAATTGTGAAGCAAATTGTTAAATTATAGTATATATCTTACCGACAACAACCTAACTTAACTAAATATGGCCCACGAATTGATTTTACACATTTATACTAATACTCAAGAAAATGAATAAATTAGATTTTACAATATTTTATAAATTAGACAGAAGAAACATTATTTTACATTTAATATAATCATTGCCAAGTGCTATATAATATCATATAAGACATATTACATTTCCAAAATTCGTATACCATATAGGCATTCTAAAAGTGAGACACCTATGTAATACTACCTTCAATTAATATTACCCGCTTTTACTAAAAATTTTGCAAACTAGTGTAGTGTTACACTGTAATTTCCAAATGAGCAAATTCTTTTTTAATTACCTAAATGGATCTAGACACGACTTTTTGTCAAGATTACATTAAAATCGTCGTAGGCTGTGACGATTTGAACCTAAAATCCAATACACTGAAATGGTGAAGTTATAAATGTACCGATCTCTGAACCAAAAGAATTTTATATTTACCTTTTTTCTGAAATCCAAAAGAATTAATCTTGTTTTTTATTTCCTTCGGTGTCACAGTTCAAATTAATACAGCATGATGTTACACACACGAAAGGGAAAATGGTGAAAAGGAAAAAAAGATATATGTAAAATAACAATAAAATATTGTCCAATGATAGCTGTGAAACGCCGTAGCTGGTGGCAAGTGCCAATTAAGATAGACAGTATTATTAGAAAAAAACTGAGAAGTCTCCTACATATCAGAGCATGCAGTGTATTTAGTCAATGGGTTGAGAAATTTCTCCCCTTTTACACACACTTTCATTCCACAATACCATCGTTACGTTTACTCAAGATTGTGTTCTAAATTTGCCTAATCAAAATTGTCTATATTTTCTTAATTAATAACGAAGACTGGAATCCAATACTAATTTTTAAGGGTTAACTGTATGAAATTTTTTCATGTCCCGTAAAATTTTGGCCTTTATCATTACATAAGACAATAGGTCAGGCTGAGCAAATAATTCTACAAAACTGATTCAATAACTATTTATCATTCCAAGCAAGCAAGAAAAACATGACAGTCAATGAAATTAAATTCACGCTAATTAGTCAATATAATTTAAATTGAAATTTTGAAAAACAAAGCTAATATAGAACTTGTTTTAAAAGTTTAATCCATAAAAACCTTTACTGTATATAAACTTACTATATACTCCTCTTTAATTTTGTCGTATTGATCCATAATTAAATTTTAGGACATGGATATAGCTACAATTATTGCCGACGCCACCAGAAATACAACTAGTTATACTAGTTAGTACCAATTCAGCCAACCCACCAGAATTGTATCATTGATCAGGTCCAATTAAAAATCAACCAATTTTAACTAAAATATTGATTCACTACCATCTACCGCTAACAGCAAATATTATATTTCTTTGGCATAATTTTTTTTTAATAATGTTATTTTGATACTGCACTGAGTTAACCCTCATTTGATACTGGAGTATTTTTGTCAAACTGTCTTACGTGGTAGGGATATTTTTGTGAAGCAATGGTAGCGTGTGTCATAAAATTGGTCCTTTGATATAGAAAAGACAGAAATTTTTGCAACCTTAAAAACACACAAGCTTGGCGCACTCATCTTTTCATCTTCTCCTAACTCTCGTTCACTCTCCTCGCTCTCGTCACTGTTGTTTTCTCTGTTGCCCGTGCTCTTGTCTTTCATCTTCTCCATTGTGGTGCGTGCTCTAGTATTCTCCATGGTTGTTGTTTTTTTTCTATTCTCTGGAGTGGTTGTTAAAGGTTCGTCTTTTATGTGGTTTTTTTATGGAAAAGGAATTGTTTTTTGTCGTTTAAAGGTTTGTCTTTTATGTGGTTTTCCATGGAAAAGGAACTGTTTTCTATCGTTTAAAGGTTCGTCTTTTATGTGGTTTTTCACGGAAAAGAAACTATTTTTGATCGTTTAAAGGTTCGTCTTTTATGTAGTTTTTCATGGAAAATGAACTGTTTTTTATCGTTTAAAGGTTCGTCTTGTATGATTTCCGTTTGGGGTTTAGGGTTGTGGAGTAAAGGTTGGTCTTTTATGGAATTTTGTATGAAAAGGGAAGACCTTTATTTGGTTTTAGGTGTAGGGTTTTGAGGAGGTATGATTTTTGTTAAGGGTTTAGGGTTGTGATGTTTGAATATTTTTGTTTCTTCAGTGTATGGTGGACAGAAAGATGGACTGTGTTGTGTGCTCATATTTAAGGTGTTTGTCCTTTTGAATGAATTGGTTGTTTGAAAGTTTGAACATTCACCAAAACTTTGAACATTTGACTCAGTCGCCAATAGTTGAAGTAAGGTGTTCCCTCATTACAGAAGGGGTAACCTCTGGTGTTTTGTAAGGTGAGAATCACTTATATTTTACAAAACAAATGTGGTTACCCCTTCCGTACTAAGGGGATACCTTAGTTCTACTTTTGGCGACCAACCTATGGTGTTTTGTAGTAGTTGGTTGTGGATTGATAGCACAAATGGTTTGATATTATGGAATTGTTTTCGTTTTTGCAGGATTACAATGATGTCTTCTGAGGTTGTTATTCGTCAGAAATCTGATTTGGACAAGAAGGTTTGATTTATAGTGTGCATAATTAACTTTTATCATGATATATTTTGTTATGTCTATATTGACTGGTTTAATTATATGTAAGACTGTGTGCTAGTCTGCCATTGTTGCAAGACAAAGTATTTACTGAAAGTGAACAAGATATTAAGGGATAAGCACAAGACCTGCATAAAAACAACCCCTTTTGGTTGGCTTCTGATGATTAATATCGATATGAAAATGAGCAGGAGGATAGTTAGGAAGTTATCTTCTAGATGGGTTGAGAAGATTTGTGACTTTGAAATTAGGTCCCAAGTAGTTTCTTTTACATTAATTGATGTTTGTATAGGTTTAGGGTTGAGAGTAGGGGGAGAGAAGGTTGATTTGGAAAACGAATCAAGTGAATCCCAACTGAGGAGTTTATTTGGTTACAATCGTGTAATTCTTACAATGATTTTTGAGGAATTGGTTAAATGTGTAAATGATTGTATAATTGTTGATTTTTGTAAGTTATACATATTGTTAGGTTTATCTGAGTTCTTATTGCCCAACACAAAGGGAACTGTGTGTAGTGGGTTGTTTAGTATTGTTTATTTGCCAAAATGGTCGTCATGAACACGGTTGTGTTTAGTTGCCAAAAGTTGAATCGAGGTGTCCCCTCGTCAAAACATAGGTTACCCCTGATGTATTGTAAGTTCAGATATGTTATTTATGTAGACATGAGTATCAATTTAACATATTTTGGTACATAAAACAATCATTCATCCTTCATATGGTTGTAATTGAAAACGATAAGAACTTAATATGTCAAAATGGTCGTCATCAATACTTCTGAATTTAGTCGCCAAAAGTTGAACTGAGGTGTCCCCTCGTCAAAATATGGGTAATCCCCTAATGTATTATAAGTTCAGAGATATTATTTATGCACATATGTGTATCAATTTAACATATTTTGGTACATAAAAGAGTCATTCATCATTCTTATGGTTGTAATTGAAAAAGACAAGAACTTAATATGCAAAAATGATCGCCAATAGTTCTACTAAGGTGTCCCTCGACAAAACATGGGTAACCAGTTGTAGATGATGACTCTTGTGTGTTTGTGATACTTTTTCCTAACGATATCAACAGTGACACAAATCCACTTATAAACACGGGTAACTTTCTTTTCCATCAAAAATCACATAAAAGACCAAACTTTACCTCAACCAACACAAACCCCAAACAAAAATGAAACATCAAACAAAAAATAACCTTTTCTATTTCATCAACAGCCAAGAACAAAATTGTTAAATGACCAACAAAACTTCCTTTTCCATAAAAAATAATATAAAAGCCCAACCTTTAGTTCAACCACCACAAACTCCAAATGGAAATCAAACGTCAAACAAAAAAATCTTTTCTATTTCATCAATAGCCAAAAACAAAATTGTTAAATGACCAACAACACTTCCTTTTCCATCAAATATCACATAAAAGACCAAACTTTACTTCATCCAGAACAAACCCTAAATGGAAATCAAACGTCAAACAAAAAAACATTTTCTATTCCATCAACAACCAAGAACTAAACCATTAAACGACCAATCAAAACTTCCTTTTCCATCAAAAATCACATAAAAGACCAAACTTTACCTTAACCAGCACAAACCCCAAACAAAAATCAAACGTCAAACAAAAAAACATTTTGTATTCCATCAACAACCAAGAACAAAAGTTTCAAACGACCAACAAAACTTTCTTTTCCATCAAAAATCACATAAAAGACAAAACTTTGCTTCCTTTTCCAAAAAAAATGATATAAAAAATCAACCTTTACCAAAAACCCACGAGTGCCTACAACGACGAACCGTTGAAGGTGGATGAAAACAAGAGAGAAGGAAGACGAGAGTAAGGAGACGAGAGGAGGGAGACGAGAGTAGAGAGATGAGAGAAGTGCAGTGAGACTAGAGGAGTGCAGAGCGACAGAGTGAGCGCGCGAATGGTCCTTTTAGGGTTTTTGTTAAGCTAAACTTCAAATGCCCCTCACTTTACATGCTGAATTAAAAAAGTAATATTTTTTCCACATTAGTGGTGTCAAATGAAGGTCATGCCATGTATTGATGTCAAAATAACATTCCTCATTTTTTTTGTTTTGTGATGATTTGAATTTGCTGAAAGATAATTTGACACCACTCACTATTCACCTTTAACTCCCATTTGACACTTATATTTATTAATAAAATATTCTATATTAATAAGGTAATAATATTGATAAGTGTTAAATTAACGTAGGAAGAGAACACTAGTGTTAAAATATCATCACCATTCGGAAAAGGAAAAAACGCACAAGAGAAATTGTAAGGGCAATCATACAATAACATATTGTCTTAGTTCTTATTAAACATAAAAAAATTATATTTCAACCTTATATTTGTAGTGCCCAATATGATAAATTACTATCACTCATTATATATCTAATTATCTTTTTCACAAATCTCAACCCGTATACTTTGTTTTGATTAAAAAAATGAATTTCAGAGAATAAATTGAGATGAAAATGTGTAAAAGATTTTGTTTTTTGAATTAAAGGAAAAATAATAAGATTTGAGTGAAAAAATTATAAGTGATATGATATGTATAATTAATAAAATAATTTTTTAATAGATAAAATTATAGTTAAAATTAATTTAAAATTAAATATAATTATTATTTTAATTAATGAAATTATAAATTATCAATTATTTTAAAATAAAAATCAAATTGTTGTTAATAATAGTATTATTTTATAAATTTATTTTGATTACTGTTATAATTTTAATTTTATTATTCTTATTATTTTATTTTATATTTTATTATTATAATTATTATTTATGATTTTATTTTTATTTTTAGTTTTTAATATTAATATCATTTTTATTTTATTTTTATTAATATTTTTAATATTATTATTTAATAAATTTATATTATTTTAATAATTAGTATTATTATTATTAATATGATATATTATATAATTAAATATATTTATTATATTAAAATGTAAATATCAATAAATTAATCATATAAATAGTATAACAAAACTTCAGCTTAAATCTTTACTTTCTTGTAAAGAAAAATACGGTTAAATCTTATTTTGATTTTCGTTTTCAAATAATATTTTATTTATAAAAAATGAACTATCTTTCAGCACTTTTTATCCATACGCGTATTTCCATTGACAGAAACAAACTCTGCCCTAATTCTCTTTTACCCCCAACAAATAGAGGTGTCTTCTCTAAGTGGAGAAACATTTTGACCACTGAAAAACCATTACGGCAAAGACACTTCCATGACGAATTAAATTACATATTTTTTATTATTTTTTAAATGTTTAGACTTTTAAATTATTTACATTGTTATTTATGAAAATATTAAATAATCTTATTTGGGAGTAATTACATTTTTTAAAGTCAAACTAAAATAGCAATTTACTCTAATTTTAACTTCGAAATGGTAAGTGAAGGGGCTCCTACGGTTCAATATGACTCCTCCTGGATTATATCATATATTCCTCCGAATGCAATAGGGACATCAAATATAATTTAGTATTGGCATTGGATAAATGCCTACAATGTTTGTCTAGTTTAATTCCTAACATTAGATATTTTTAAAGTATTCGTCATCTGTTCCTTGAATTCAGCATCAACAACAATCAAGCATCATTGATGTTGCTTAGTGAGCTTGACTACATGGATATTATATATATAATGGTGTTATTCTCAACATTGAATCATCTCTTCATGAAGCCTCATGTATCCTAAATCCTTGTATTCTCTTTTTAGTAATAACAATAACAGTAATATTTACAAACTAATATTACAATACCATAATGTTAGGTTTAAGGACAAGACCTTCTCTTTTGTTCTTGAAATTAGTTTCTTGAATAATGTTAGGTTTAAGGACAAAACCTTCTCTTTTGTTCTTAAAAGTAGTTTCTTTAAGACAGGTATGACATGAAATGGGGTGTTTGACTACAAACTCAGTCAGGGACTACAAAATGAGATGAGTGGGCACTACAGAAAAGTGCACGAGGAGGCTCTATATCATTCGTAAGTGTTGTAAATTGTAATGACTAAGTGTTTTTAGTTATAGAGAAAATTAAGTTAGTTGTAGAGAAAATTAAGTCAAGATTGTTCAAATGGAGAGGGAAGATGCACTATAAAAATAACAAAAATTACTGACGAGAAAAATTCATCGGAAACACTCAAAATCTGTCAGTAAATTTATCGATTTTTGAGTCCGATAGTAATTACCAACGAACTATCGATGGATTTCTGAGTCCGTCGATAATTATCGACGGATTTAGGATAAATCTATCTGTAAATCTGTGTAAATTTAGCGACGGGTGATATCTATTGATAAAATCGTCAATAATGATATTTTACCGACAGATAAGATTCTGTCAATAAAATTTTATCGGTAATTTAATTTTTTCTTGTAGTGATATTAAAGCCCCTATTTTATCTCTGTGTTATCTCTATTTTATATTTTGTTTTTTAATGCCCCTAATACTATGTGTAAAATGATTAGTAGGATACAAATTCAGTTTTTATGGGATTGGGATCAAGAAGATAGAAAAATTGCTAGGGTGGCATGAAAAAATTTGCTCGCTAAAGGAAAATGGTGGATTAGGAATTAACGAAATTGGCAAATTTAATGTAGCACCATTAGCCAAATGGAAGTGGAGGCTTGGGATAGAGAAAGGGGAGGTTTGGAAGGAGTTATTAGAAGGAGGAACATGTAATCAACTGTGGGAAACAAGAAGAAATCTAGCAGGTGGAAAGAATTATCTAAAATCTGCAATGGTGTAAATGAAGAGAATTGGTTTGATAAGAATATTAATTGGGTGGTAGGAAATGGTCAAAGTATAAGATTGTGTAACAGTAACAATACTGTTAAAAAAATTGAAAAGAATAACACTTGTATGTTGATACATACAACGTTACAACTTGAAAATTGAAGCATTGAGTAGAATTTTACCTTACTTGCAAAGGACAGAAAGCACTATCGTTTTAGAATTTTGACATTTATAAAATAATTGAAAGAAAAAAATTAATTCGAGATTAAGGTAAAATGTTTTAGAGGATATAGATATAAGGCTTCTAGGAGGAAAACTAATATTAATTATGTGATTTTGTCTTTATGATAAAATCAAATTACCATCAATTTTGTTTATTTGGTTTTATGACATTATCAAATTGTAATAATTTTATTTTGTTTTCTTTATTAGCTATACCCATAATGGGTACATTACTTGTATATATTTAGTTCTCTACTTTTGATCAAAATAAGAAAAAATAGAGAATATTTTCATTCTCATATCCCTTGTTCATTTTTGCTCATTTTTGATAATCTCTTTATTTTCATAATATGTTGTCAGAGTCTATCCTAGCAAGGTTGGTGGGCCTATTGGACCACTTGCTATCAGGTCGCTATTGGACCATCCTTACATATAAGTTTCACGCTGATGAGTCATTATTTTCCCTTATTTACTTGTGTTTATGCTCCTATTTTCGTTAGTGATTTATGCTTAACTGCCTATTATTTTCTCAATTTCACTATTTGGGCTTCATTTACCAGAAATTTGTAATTTTATTTAATTTTTATTTTCTGAGCTAATTTTATTATTATTTTCAAGACAGATTTGGAATTTTATTGGGCTTGGAAATTAATTCTGGAATTGAAGAGGAGCTACCACATGATCAATTTTTATTTTCAATTTTTATTAGTTGGACCAGAATTGAATAAATTTGGGCCCATTAGGTTTAATGTTGAGTACTTATTTAGGTCTTGTCGCCTGTTACAAAGAGGAGGTGAACAGAGAAGTATACAGTTCTTTATTCTCTGCTTTTGGGGTTCAGTTCGTTTTCTCTCTTTGGAAAAACTGGTTCTGTATTCATTTTCTTTACTCTGTAATTATGTTATGTTTTTGTTTCAATTCAATTTTGTTTTTCTTTATTTCAATTCAATTTCATTTTTTTTATTTTAATTCAATTTTGTGTCCAATTTTAATTTCGTTTTGCGTTTAATCTTCATTTGCTTTATTCGAAATTAATGGAAAGCTAATTTATAAGGTTATCCTTTTGATTCAGATTGCAATGAAGCTTTAAGGTTGCTGTTGTGTTATTTTTGCTCTCTTCATCATTTTATTTCTTTGCTTAATGCTTTTACTGGTTCATACTTAATGTTTCAGTTAATATGATTTTCGTGTCTTTGTTTATGCTTAATGGAGTGAATTACAAGTTGTTAGGATGGAATGAATGATGTATGTGAATGCTTAATTTGCATAAGGAAAACTTCTGTTAATTCTCACTTAGTTAATTAATTCGGGTTCCAATTAGGGTTTAATAAGTTGAGCATGAATTTCTGTATCCTGTGATAAGCGGACTACAATCTAATCAAGAGAGTAATTTAATTCAGATAAGGAAATCTAATTCGGTTGTTGGTTTTTATTTTATTAATTTTTTCACGAAAACCCCCATTTCTCTTTGTGTGTTTAATCCTTTGAAAGACGACCTAGGAGTCACTTCCTAGTAATGCATTTAACTGCCTTTATTTGACCGGATATGGCTTCAACCACACGCTTTAGTTGATGAGTCTCGACGTGAGTGGGGTGTGTTGGAGATCCCACATCGACTAGAAATGAGGTCTTTCAATAGTTTATAGGTGGGTGCAAACCTCACCTTACAAGTCGGTTTTATAAGATTGAGTTAGGCTTAAAGTCCACTTCTTAATTTGGTGTCGGAGCTCTAATTTGAGAGCTCTAATTGTTACATTTACTCATGGCTGAAATTGTTGATATCTCACAAGACCCTTTGTCATCCTTGAATATGATTTGCTCTCTCGGTACACAACAAGAGAGACAAATTTTTGGTGATCAGTTCAAGGGAATGATTGATACTAGCAGAAGAAGTAGTTATGAAAGACGATATGCTTCTAAAGTCTGCAATCACTGTGGAAAGACAAGACATATGATTGATACATGCTATAGAAAGCATGGTTTTCCACCTCAGTTCAAGTTTAAAAATAAAAAGGAAGCATATTGTAATAATAACCAGTAGAATCATGAAGGTTCAAGGTCAAAAGTACATTCTCAACAAATTAGTTTTACTCATGAGGAGTATCAAACATTGTTAGCCCTTCTACAAGTCAAAATCCAGTGACAATTCTTCTAATCAAATCTCTGTTATTCCTTCTAACATAACAACACATATCGGTAACAAATTTCTTTCTTCTTTTAGTTCTTGGATTATTGATAGTGGTCCTACTGACCACATTTGTTCATCATTAACTCATTTCACTTCATATAATCAAATTAATCCTATCAGTGTCAAATTACCAAATGGAAATCAAGTAATTGTTAATTATTCTGGTAGTGTTTTTCTCAATCAAAATCATGTCATAGATAATGTTATGTATATTCCTAATTTCAATTTTAATTTTCTTTTAGTAGCAAAATCGATTGATAATTTATCATGTGTAATTACATTTGACTATAGTGGTTGTCACAATCAAGATAAAAACTATTTGAAAATGATTGTTTCAATTGAGATGCAAGATAAACTTTATATACTCAGGGTCCATTGTTATCAAAACCTTCAAATCAAACCTGTCAAATCTTTACATATCACAAATACTGTCAATTTTACTGCTAGTGATCTCAAAAACCTTTGGCATTTTCGGTTAGGGCATGTTTCAATCAAATCTATTGATGTTATTAAAAATAAATTTCCTTTTGTTAAATATAACAAATCTTTTGCTTGTGATGTTTGTCATTTTGCAAAGCAAAAAAGACTTCCCTTTTCTCTTAGTACATCTAAATCTAAAAAATGTTTGATTTGATTCATGTTAATCTGTGAGGACTATACTCAATACCATCAATTCGTGGTCATAAGTATTTCTTGGCCATACTTGATGATTATTTGAGGTACACATGGATTTTTCTTTTAAAACAAAACTCTGAAGTTGTCAAGATTTTGGAAAATTTTGTCATTTTTGTTCAAACAAAATTTGAGACAATAATAAAAATAATAAGAAGTGATAACCGGATTGAATTTTTTATGACTAATTTCCTTGCCAACAAAGGAATAGTACATCAAATGTCTTGTGTTAATACTTTGCAACAAAATAGTATAGTTGAAAAGAAACATGATCATATTTTAAATGTAGCAAGATCTCTCATGATACAATCTCATTTACCCAAAATTTATTGGTCATATTCTGTGATCCATGTTGCGCATATCATAAACATGCTTCCCACACCTGTTTTAAATGATTTTTCTCCTCATGAGATGCTTTACAAAAGTGAAGCAGATTTTAATCAATTAAATGTGTTTAGGTCTTTAAGCTATTTTTGTACATTGCCAACAAACAAAAAAAAAGTTTGAGCCAAGGGCATTAAAATGTGTTTTTATTGTTTTGTTGAATATTCAATCTAGAGAAATTTTTGTGTCTAGGGATGTTATTTTTTATGAACATATTTTTCCATATGAAAAGGTTGAGGATACGAGCAATAAAATTGACAGTGCTAACATTCTTTATCAAAATCCTTTTACCTAAGACCAACCTATTTTGAGTCAACCATCACAAGCCATTTTTGTACCCATTGCACCCTGTGATAATGTAGAAGACAATAGTAATAATGACCATGAATCAGACATTGAGGTTCCAGAAGAAATTTGTTTCCATAGTGACCAAAATCTTAATGAAGCTCATGAAACAATACAATCAAGTTGCTTCTTTCTCTAGCTTCTATCTATAACTGAGAATTGAAACAGTTAGATATAAATAATGTCTTCTTGCATGAATATTTGAAAGAAGATGTTTACATGGTTGCTTCTCTTGGTTTGACTTCTATTCAACCAAGACAGGTTTGTAAATTAGAAAGGCTTTATATGGCCTAAAACAAGCTAGCAGAGAGTGGTTTACTAAATTAGAATTTTTTTTTTTATTTCTACAGGATATACTCAGCCTATGAATGGTCACTCCTTGTTCATTAATTCTTTTGAAAGATCTTTTACAACAATATTGGTGTATGTGATGATATAATCTTGGCAGGAAATGATAAGGAAGAGACTAATCGAATTAAACAAGCTTTGAATAAAACATTCAAGATCAAGGATCTTGGAGATTTAAGATATTTTCTTGGTCTTGAAGTAGCAAGAATTAAGAAAGGGATAATGATGAATCAAAGAAAATATGTATTGGAATTATTAAAAGATTCAGGTCTTTTAGCCTTCAAACCTGCAAACACTCCTATGGATAATCTTGTTAAATTGTCTTCTACTGGAAGTGTGCCTTTCACAAATGTTTATGCATATAGAAGGATGATTGGACGACTTATGTATCTCACTCATACCCGACCTGACATAACCTTCTTTGCTTAACAACTTTCTTAGTTTCTTGATAAGCCTACAATTGCTCACTATAATGCAACAATTAGAATTCTCAAATATATTAAAGGAGCTCCAAGTCTTCTCATATTTTTCTCTTCCAGCAGTTATGTCCATCTAAAAGCATTTTATGATAGTGATTGAGGTACATGCAGTGATTCAAGATAATTAGTGACTGGTTTTAGTGTGTATCTTGGAAATTCCCTTATATCCTATAAATTAAAGAAGTAAGGGACAATTATTAAAGTGTTCTTGTGAAGCTGAATACAGGGCAATGACCACTGTTAAATGTGAAATTCAATGGTTAGTCTATCTTCTTCAAGATTTCAAAGTTTCTTTTGAGCAACCATCTCTTTTATATTGTGACAATGACTCAACAAGATACATTGCAACAAACCCAGTGTTTCACAAGCGTACGAAACATACAGAAATAGATTGTCACATTGTTAGAGAAAAATTAAAAAAAGGTATCATCCATTTGCTTCCCATTTCCACCACAGAGCAACTAGCAGACATTTATACCAAAGCCTTAGGTCCTCAGTCTTTCAAGAATATTTGTTTCAAGCTGGGTCTCATCAATATTTGCTTCCCAGCTTGTGGGGGGTTAAGAGGATATGGATACTAATATCAATTATGTGATTTTGTCTTTATGACAGAATCAAATTACCATCATTTCTGTTTATTTGGTTTTGTAACATTATCAAATTCTAATAATTTTATTTTGTTTTCTTTATTTAGCTATACCCAAAATGGGTACATTACTTGTATATACTTAGTTCTCTGCTTTTTTATCAAAATAAGAAAAAATAGAGAATATTTTCATTCTCATATCCCTTGTTCGTTTTTGTTAATTTTTGTTCATCTCTTTTATTTTCATAATATAGCGTCAGAGCCTATCCTAGCAAAGTTGTTGGGCCTATCGGGCCACCAGCTATCAGGTAGCTATTAGACCACCCTTACATATAAGTTTCACACTCGAGTTGAGGAGTTTTGTGTGTTGGAGATCCCACATCGACTAGATGAGGCCTTTCAATAGTTTATAAGTGGGTCCAAAGTTCACCTTACAAGCCGATTTTGTAAGGTTGAGTTAGGCTTAAAGTCTACTTCTTAATAAAATCAGTGTATATTATGTTTAACATTAACCTCTCCCATAGAAATTGTTTAAAACATATTATTGAAAGAAAGAAGTAGATCTAAAGTGGTAACAAAATTGACTACCTAGCAAAATATGTGTACATTTTACTTTATTGGCAAAAAAAATTTTGCTTGAATTTCAAACAATAAAGACATAATTAAGCCTACTTATTTTTATTGTAATTATAGGAACACTCACTTCAATTTGTTTTTAAATATAGTGTATTTTATAAAAAGCTTACCAGTATAATCATCCTAGAATTCTCTCTTCTCTTTCCTAAAAGAATAAAAGGAACAACGGTGGCCCGAAATGGGTCCTGGATCCTGGAGACGCTCTTGTGGGCATTCACCCTAAACTATGGAACGTTAACACTTTATTCTTTTCTCATTTTTCGGTTACGTTCAGTGAACGAGATATGGGGAGGATATTCCCCAGATGGGGCAGGGTGCATGAAGTTTTAATTTCAAGAAAGGTTAACAGATGGGGACAAAAATTTAGGTTTGTGCGTTTTATTGACATGAAGAATGTGAGAAGCCTGGAGCATGAGCTCAACGCCATCATAATAGGCACGATAAAGCTACATGTAAATCTCTTGAGGTACTCAAAACGAGACACTGAGTTACGCATCAGTGATACAAAGAGGAACACAGGGGTGAGTCGTGATACCAATATTCCAGGTAAAGTGGACAACCCAAGGTATACTCAGCACAAAGAACTGAAGGTATGAAGGGTCAGGAAAGACACTCAAGACAAAATGCAAAGTAATGACATTCCTACGCTCAAGTCAGATACTGGTTTTGAGTGGAGGACGACATTTTAAAGCTCAGGTAGTGAACCCAATATGGGTGACAGAAAGCTGGATAGGGACAATGGTAGAATATAGGACAATGGAGGCACTATGTGAAGACATGTTACATGAAGGTATGGGTTCTATCCAAGTTAGATATCTCAGAGATAAAGCGGTTCTACTGACACCAAATGATGGGATTAAACTCGAGGATTTTATTAAGGATAATGAGGAGAGCTTACAAAAATGTTTGAACTATTAGAACCGTGGAGTGAAAAACCTCCAATAGGTAACAAGGTCGTCTAGAAGAGATGTAGAGGTTTGCCGTTAGTCGTTGCACCTGTGGTGCTGGATTGCTTTAGGCAATTTGCAGGGATCGTTGGTACTCTTGTAGATGTGGGCAAAGCTACAACGAAGTGGGAAAGCACAACCCCAGTGCCAAATAAAGTAGATGTGTCGGTGGGTATCAAAATAAACGATAAGGTGTATTGGATAACGCTAGAAGAAGAGGTGGCTAACGTTGACCATCAACAACACAGAAGATGTTAGAATATTATTATTATGGAAACAAATCAAATCAACAGAATATTAGAGATAATCAAGAAGATATCAGAGAATATCGGTAAGACTATCAGAGAGATAATCAAGGGAGTATCAAAGAAACAAATCAGTAGAATATCAAAGATAATCAAGGGAGTATTAGAGAATATCAGTAGAATATCAGAGAATATCAAATGTATTTATTTAGAATAATTTCAATATTTAGTTTCCTAGAATTTTATATTAAGTGAGCTATTGTAAACAAAGAGAAAAACATTCAATAAAGAAACCTTATTCCATGTTATCATATTCTTTGTTCTTTTTTATTCATAGTTATCATATCCTTGTCCAACCTTTCTTAACCCTCGATACCATCGCAAGATGGTATCAGAGCGGTGTTAGATCCTGGAAACTTAAAAACCAACATCATTGTTCCATTACCCCTCACAGCCGAAAAACACCAAAAAACCAAAAATGTCATTTTCAGATGATGAAATTGGCAACAACATGAATCAAAACCAGAATAACTCCTCAACCATTACTGATGAGCTAACTTTGCAAATTGTAAATATGCTTCGTAATGGCCTAGGGATTCAACAAACACAATCCAATCTTGATAATTTGTCAATTGGTTTCAAATTAAATGGAGACAATTATCCATTGTGGGCAACACTCAAGAAGAAAGCTATCTGTGGCAAAGGAAAGAAGAGTCATCTGACAGGTATACCTCCGGCACCAGAAGAGAATGAACCAACATATGAAAAATGGGAACATGCAGACCAAACTGTATTCTCCTGGATAATTCAGGATATTAAGATTAGTTTGATAAACAATGTTTCCCAGTTCCCAACCGCCAAGGCTTTATGGGAGGGATTGGCTACTATCTATGGAAGGCACAGACCCGATGCAAATCTATGATTTACATTAAAAAGTAAACACACAGAAACAGGGAAATGATACCTTAGAGGATTTCTGGAACAAATTACAAGCTATATGGATGGCGATTGACAGAAAGCAACTGAACCCTATGAAATGCTCAGATGATATTGCAACGTTCAAGAAAATCAAACAAGAACAGAGACTATATCAATTCCTAATAGGGATAAATGAAAAATTTGAAGTCATCAGAAGAGATCTTTTGATGCCAGAGAAGAGCCCTTCAGTAGAATCTGCTTATGTTGTTGTCCGAAGGGAGGCGGCCTGACTCCAAATTCTAAAGTCTACCACTAGTAGCGAAGAAAACACATCATTAGAGGAGGTCAGAGTCGACTTAACCGCAAGAAATAGACCACTGGAATAGGGCCAGGGATGGAGTCATCTAGAAACTACCGGACGACGTCCATCACAACAAGATAAGGAAGACAAAAGTCACCTCCACTGTACTCATTGCGGAATGAAGAAACACACCAAGGAGACCTGCTTCAAAATCGTGGGTTATCTAGAATGGTGGGAAGATTTTAAACAAAAAAATCGCAAGGTTGTCACCGTCATGGACATCCCACAAACCACTAGTAACTGTAATGATGACACCAGAAGAGAGGAAGAAGCAAAACTGCAAGACGTTCATGGAAGAGCCGCAGTCACTCATGGAGGTAAAAGAAGAGAGGAGGATACCAGCCCAGAAAAATCCTATCAGTGATTTTTTTATTGTGGGGCAACTGACACCATGACCCATGATCCTCATGATTTTAACAATCTCTCCACACCTGTTAAAACTCATATTGAGACAGCCAGTGGAGAATTATTTGCGGTCCAAGGAGAGGGCTCAATTTTTTTTTCAAAAAAATTAAAATTAGAAAATTGTCTCTATGTTCCTACACTATCATCAAAATTACTTTCTATAAGCCAAGTTACAAAGGAGTTGAATTGTGTGGTTCTCATGTTTCCTACTTTTTGCCTTTTACAGGACATTCTTACGAAGGAGATCATTGGGCGTGGTACTGAACGTGGAGGTCTTTACTACGTTAATGAGGTTGCTCACAAGGGACATACCATGCTTACTCACGGAACGGTTACAAGGGAACTCTGGTTATGGTATAGACGTTTGGGTCATCCTTCATTTGGGTACCTTAAGATTTTATTTCCTAGTTTATTTACTAGTAACACTGAGACCATCAAATGTGAAACTTGTATACGGGCAAAGAATCATAGTTACTTTTCCTCCCAACAATAATAGAGTCAATTTTGCTTTTTCATTAGTACATTCTGATGTTTGGGGTCCAGCTCCAAATTCCCATGATAACCAATTTCAGTATTTTTTATTATTTGTGGACGATTTCTCTCGCATGACGTGGGTATATTTTCTTAAACACAAATCTGAAGTACCTGATAAGTTCTATGCATTCTATCAAATGATTCACACTCAGTTTGGCAAGAAAATCCAAGTACTTAGATCAGATAATGGTGGAGAATTTATTAACAAATCAATGCAAGAGTTTTTTTAGAGAAAATGGTTTAATTCATCAAACTTCCTGTCCAAACACACCCCAACAGAATGGTGTAGCATAACAGAAAAATCGTAAGCTACTAGACATGACTCGGGCCATAATTTTTGATGCACAGGTTCCAACACGGTTTTGGCCCGAAGCTATTGCTACCCCGGCCTATCTTTTGAACAGGTTACCCTCCCAGACCCTTAACCACAAAACACCCCTACAGATCCTAGCTACTCAGACTAATATCCCTCTTGTCCAAATGTTACCACCACGAGTTTTTGCGTGCTTTGTGTTCATTTATATTCCCAAAGCTAACAGAACCAAATTTGATCTATATGCTGAGAAATGTGTCTTTGTTAGATATGCTACACATCAAAAGGGGTATCGATGTTACAACCCAATCACTGACCGTGTATATGTAACTATGGATTGTGATTTTTTAGAATCAGAATATTTTTTTAGTAGCCAACTTGATGTTCAGGAGCAGAAAACTAGTGAACCACCAAGTTGGTTAAGTAACCTTAGTTGCCAAGAAACTGTTTCAAAAGAGCAAGTAGATGGAGCCAACGAGCATGTCTCTGTCAACATAGGAGGGACCAACACAACCAATGAGGATCCTTCTGAGAATGTCCAACAAGAGGTAAGTGATCTTCACTCTATTGAGTTGTCTCCTATTATGAATGAAGTCACTAATAATGACAGGTTAGTACCAGAACCAGATCCTTTCACACTTCCTATTGAGTTGTCTCCTGTTATGAATGAAGTCACTAACAGTGACAGGTTAGCATCAGAACTAGAGCCTTTCACACTTCCGCCAAGAAGAACCAGAGGGGTACCACTTGATCGATATTCTCTAGAACATGTTTCTCGGAATTCCAGGTATCCTATAAAGATAACCAGAGAAGGAGTAAGAGACATTGCAAGAGCTTTTCTTATTCTCAAAACAGTTCATGAAACCAGTAAGAAGGGAGAATGGCAAGAAGACCTTTAAATGTGAAAGGGTAGTAAGGGGGAAAGGCTTCATTGTCATCGAATGGGAGATTAAAATAGGAGTGGGTGATCGAGTAGCTCAAGCCGACATCATTAATATGTATTCTTCTTGCTTAATTAGTGAGAAAATTGAACTTTTGGGAAGAAATTGAACGTATAACAAGTACAAATAATACTATAGCATGGTGTGTGGTTGGTGACCTCATTGCTATTAGATATACCAATGATTGAAAAGGTTTAGGGCAGGAAAGGGTGAATAGGGTAGAATTGGGAAGTTTCAATGCGTTTATTGATAGATGTCAATTGTTTGACATCCCTGCTATTGAGAGGAAGTTTACTTGGTACAAGCTAAATGGTATCGCTAGAAGTAGGATAGATAGGGTCTTGGTGTCAGATCTTTGGTTAGAAATGTGGTATGGATCTACTCAATACATCCTGAGTAGGCAAGTATTTGATCATTGTGCTTTGGTGGTTAAGAATATACTTATAGATTAGGGGCTTAAGTCATTCAAAATTATTGATACATGGTTTGAGGAAGATGGGTTTAAAGATGTGGTTAGAAAGGAATGAGAGCAAGAGGTGAACTATGGTAATAGGATGGGGAAGGTAAAATTAAAGTTAAAAGGGCTCAAGCATGCCCTAAAACAGGGGAAGGAGAAAGTATCTAATAGTGATAGAATGAGAATTCAAAAAATCCTAGAAGAAATTGAAAATTTAGACCAAAATGATGATGAAAGGAACTTACAAGATGATCTGAGAGTTAGGAGAATAGGTTTATTAAGGAACTAAAAATGTTGTCAGAAAAAGAGATAACTATGATGAAACAAAAATCAAGATTGCTAGTATGAGATGGAGATCAAAAAGTTAAAGGACTGTATATCAATGGAGAGTGGTGTGCAGACCAACAGAAGGTAAAGGAGGAAGCACAATCATATTTTGTGAATAAATTTCAAGCAAAATCGAAAGTGTAGGTTAACTTAGATGGGGTTCAATTCAAAAAGGTCACTGAAGTGGATAACAAAAAGTTATGTTGTGTGCTTAAGGAAGATAAAATTTTAGAGGTTGTCAATTAGTGTAGGGGAACAAAAAGCCCGGGTCCGAATGGGTTTAATTTCAATTTTATGTAGAAAATTTGGGATGTCATCGGAGTTGATATAATTGATGTTATTCAAAAGTTTTATGAGATAGGATAGATTCCTAGGGCATGTAATGCATCATTCATCACCTTGATCCCTAAGAGAGAAAATCCAGAAAGTTTAGGGGATTATAGGCCCATCTCATTGGTAGGATGTGTATATAAGTTGATTGCAAAGATTCTAGCCAATACTTAAAGGGGTGTTGGAAAATGTGATAGATAAGAAGAAGTCTGCCTTTCTTAGTGAGGGGGTTGCTGGATAGTGTGCTAGTAGCTAATGATAGACTATCCTAGGAAGGAAAGGTCGAAGGGAGTGTTTGTAGAGGTGGAATAAGAAAAGGCACACGATTTGGTGGAGTGGGATTTCTTGGAGTATATGATGAGGAGGTTAGAATTTTATTATAATTGGATTAAAATGTGTCTTAATTAAGCTACAATTTTGGTTTTGATAAATGGCAGCCCAACTAAGGAGTTTAAACCTAAAAGAGGACTAAGACAGGGTGATCCGTTAGCCGCATTTTTGTTTTTAATAGTGGCAGAGGGATTGGCAGAATTGGTGAAGGAAGCAACATGAACTGGAAGTTTAGAGGGGTTAAAGTGGGTCAAAAAGCTGTAGATGTAACATTGTTACAATTCACAGACGATACCTTGTTCCTATGTTAGCCAAAATATCAGAGTATATCTCAGAAGGATATCAATATATTCTAAAAATGCCTCAACTGTCCAAGAATGATGTTCCCATTTAAGTATCTGGATGTTACCATAGGAGGGGACCATAGGAGAGTGGACTTTTGGAGACCTATCATTCACATGATCAAGTCTAAGCTATCTATGTGGAAGGGAAAACTCTTATCTATGGCAGGGAGACTATGTTTGATTAAATCAGTGATTACAACATTGCGATTATTCTATATGTCCTTCTTCAAAGTGCCTAAGTAGGTATGCAAAGCTATTAGAACAATACAGACCAACTTTTTCTAGGGATGGGGTGCTGAAAGGAAGAAGATACATTGGGTGACGTGGAACATAGTGTGCAAACCAGTGGATGTTGGTGGGTTGGGTGTTAAGGATGTACAAAAATTTAATTATGCTTTAGTGGCCAAGTGGAAATGGAGATTGTGGTTTGGGGAAGTCAGTGTGTGGAGAGATGTGATAGAGTCTAGATATGGTAATTAGAGGGAAATGAAAAATTCTATGATAGACCAAAAGTACTCTTATTGGTGGAAAGATTTGTGCATAATTTGTGAAGTAGATAATGAAGGTAATTGGTTTGATAGAAGGATCGGTTGGAAACTCAGGAATGGGGGTACTATAAAATTTTGGGAGGACTAGTGGGTGAGTGATAGGTCGCTTAAGGAGAAATTTTCGAGGTTGTATAATGCTTAAAGAAAGGGCAGTTTGTGAGATGGGTGAATGGGAAAGCAATGGGAATAGGGAAAACTTTAGATGGTTGCTAATGTTGAGAAGAGAGTTGTTTGTGTGGGAGCTAGAATTTAAACAAAAGCTTTTGAGAGAGGTTTCTACTATTCAATGGAACAAAAGTATGATAGATATGTGGTGGTGGGAAGGGGAGAACCTTAAGTTATATACATTTCAATCAGGGTATAAGACTTTGTTGGAAATACATCCAAGCCAACAAGACGAGTGGTTTAGGGATGTATGGAATCGTAGGGTGCCTAGTTCAATAAAGATATTTGGTTGGAGGGCAATGTTGGATAGACTACCGACTAGGATGAATATTGTGAGAAGAGGAGTTAATCTATAGAATAGTCTATGTCCACTGTGTCTGAAGGAAAGAAACAATGCAACATCTAGTCATTACTTGCGAGATCACGCAAAGAGTATGGGACTAATGTGATAGATGGTTAGGATTATCCTCGGTTAAAAACAAGGATATTGTCAACCATTACTAATACTACTATGTAACCATTACTGATACTTCTATGTAATTGGTATGAGTAAGAATGTAAATACTTTATGGAAAGGGATGTGGTTGGCAATAGTGGAGGAAATCTGGAAACACAGAAACATAATTGTATTTAGTAATGGGGTAGTATATGTGATTGACATATTTGCATTAGCACAATTGAATGCTTAGTTATGGGCTAAGAGTGGTAGGCACAATGTACATTTTATGATTGGCGTCTCTGCCGGACTATATGCTTAACAGAGCTAAGGTAATAAGGAGGGAGGAGTAAGGTTTAGAAGGGGAATGTTTGAGGTATAAAATGGAAATATGAGGGATAGTGAAAGGTTAGGCAGAAAGAGCAGTTTGACTCTGTATTTTCAAAGTGCAAGCTAAGGTTTTCTACAGCATCAATCACAAATAAGGGTGCAGTTGATGGAGCCCCTGGTACACTATCACCAAGGACATCTCGACATTCTGAGAGGGACTTTGGGAGCCCGAGTATGGAGATCAGTTTCAGGGAATAGCCTCTGTTGCTAGGTACATGCTTTTAGAACTTCCATTTTGGAGCTCGGACATTTGGTGAGGTCTTCAGAAGACCAGCTTCAGGAGGACGACCTTAGATTTTTCTATTCTGAGTGAGCTTGGGAGTTTGGTTATAAAGCTCGACTATTTGGAGATTGTCCTCAGTTATTCGGCTATGGAGCTAGGCCAATAAAAGATTGGAAGGTCGGGTAAGCTTAGGTGACCTCGGTTATGGAGCTCAGCCATTTTGTGAGGCCTTCTACAGATTGGCTTGGGGAGGTCGGGCTTAGACATAGCCATTGTGAAGTCAGGCTTGGGAGCTCGACTATTGGGAGACCAGTCCTTGGCTGTTTGGCTTTGAAGCTCGACCTAATGAAGATTGAGAGGTCGGTTAGGCTTTACGGACTTCAATCATGGTGCTTGGTTATTCGGTGAGGCCCTCTGGAGATTGGCTTTGGGAGGGAGTTCTTAGAGCTTTTCATTCTTGAGTGGGACTTGGGAGCTCGGTGATAAACTTGGGTAGTTGGAGACAGTCCTCAACTTGTTGGCTATACAACTCGGCCAACTAGAGATAGGGAGATCAGTTATGCTTAGGGGATCTGGTTTAGGGAGCTTGGGCATCTGATGAAGCCTTGTAGAGATTGGCTTTGGGAGGTCAGCCTTAGAGCTCACCATTTTTAGTCGGGCTTGGAAGCTTGGCTATGGAGCTCGAAAATCTGGAGACCGTCCTTGCTAGTTGGTGATGGAGCTCGACTAATTGGAGATCGGCTACAAAGTTCAAACCTTTTAAAGATCGGATGTGGGGTGCTCTCGTATAGAGCTCAGTTAGCTAGAGGTGTAAGAACTCAGACTAGGGAGGTCGACTATAAGGTCCATCTTTGGAGAGCTCAATTATTAATCTTTACTTGTTTTGTTAAATTTCATTGGATTTTGAGTGGGAGGGGATATTGTTCCGAAAGTGTTATATGTGATTCTATAATTGTGGTTCAATGTTTGTATTGAGAGTAAGGCTTGTTGAAGGATCATTTTGTAATAAGGTTGGAACACTCGTAAAGTGCTCCTATTAATATTATTCTTCGCCATTAAAAAAAAAAAAACTTTAAATTGTTTTAAATATTTTTTCACTGTAATTATTTAAATCATTACCCTACGTAAAACATAAATAATTTTCATTTCTCATTCTACATCAACGGACTGCTCATCTCCTTGCAACTTTCCATGTTGAATTTCTTCAACACTTCTTTAGCATACTTCTGCTGTACAATGAAGATGCCATCATCGGTTTGATGTATCTCCATTCCCAGAAAAAATGCCATCTCTCCCAAGTCGATCATCTCAAATTCTTCAAACATTTGAACTTTAAATTGTTCAACAAGTTCAAATTTGCTTCCTGTTACAAGTAAATCATCAACATATAATGACACAATTAAAACATCATGATTCTTGACTATAACATACAGAGTAAATTCACTTGGACTCTTGATGAAACCTTTCTTCAAAAGAAAATCATCAATCCTGTTGTACCATGCTTTTGGTGCCTGCTTAAGGCCATACAAAGCCTTCTTTAATTTGAAGACTTTATCCTCAGCTCCCAACTTAACAAACCCTTCAGGCTGCTCCACATAGATCTCCTCCTCCAGGAAACCATTCAAAAATGCCGACTTCACATCAAGTTGATATACCTTCCAGTTTTGAAGAGCTGAAGGGGCTACCAGCAACCTGATAGTGTCCAGTCTTGCCACTAGAGCAAAGGTATCAAAGAAATCTATCCTGAATTATTGAGCATAACCTTTAACAACCAACCTCGCCTTGTACTTGTTGATTGAACCATCAGCATTCAATTTAATCTTGAAGACCCATTTGACACCAATGGTTTTCTTGTCAAACGGTCTATCTACAAGACTCCAAGTTTCATTCTTCTCAATCATCAACAACTCGACCTTCATTGCAGCAACCCAGTTCGGGTTATTTGCTGCTTCTTCATACTTCATAGGTTCAAAGATAGCAACATTACATCTTTAATAAACATCAGTTAGAGATCTAAAACCTCTCACATGTCGATCATCAAAATCATCTTCACCGACCTCCACCTCGGCTGTTTCTGACTTGTCATCAGAGACATCAATCTCTTTCTCAAATTCAATTCTCGCTTCATCATTCCAGTTCCAAACAGCGTTCTCATCAAAGTTGACATCTCTGTTGATGATCAACTTCTTCTTCAAAGGCTGATAAATTCTGTAGCCTTTGACATTGTTGTTGTATACCATGAACACACCAACCTCGACTTTTTCATCAAGTTTGGCTCTTTTCTCCTTTGGTACCTGAGAATAACATACACACCCAAACACCTTGAGGTGTTGCACAGATGGTTTTTATCCTTTCCAGGCTTCAAATGGAGTCTTAATCTTTAAGGCTCTGGTCGGCAACCTGTTCAACAAATAAGTGGCCGTGTTAATGGCCTCAGTCAACAATTGTTTGGGCAATTTCTTCTCATACAGCATGCACCTCGCCATCTCCATAATTGTTCTGTTCTTCCTTTCACTCACACTGTTCTGTTGTGGAGTGTAAACGGTAGTAAATTGATGCTCAATCCCTGTATCTACACACAATTCCTCGAACTTTCCCGAGGTATACTCAGTGTCATTATCTGATATGATCACTTTGATCTTCTTCCCACATTGGTTTTCAACCAACTTCTTGAATATGCCGAAAATGTCAGGAACTTCAAATTTCTGTTTCATGAAGTACACCCAACAGAATCTACTAAAATCATCAATGAAGAGTATAAAATACCAACTACCATTAATTGATTTGGTATTCATAGGTCCATAAACATCCGTATGCACCAATTGTAGTTTTGACTCAACCCTTAACACTTGATTGTGTGGAAAAGGCTTTCTGGACTGCTTTCCGAGCTCACAAACCCCACATACATTATCTCTGACTTCAATAGAGGGCATATTCTGCACCAAATCATTTTTTTGTATAAAACTTAGTGCCGAATAATGATAATGCCCCAACCTCTTGTGCCACAGTTGTCCATGATCGGCTACCGACGGGTAAGCCAAGTCGGTCTGCATGTTTGCTGGTAAACTTTTTCCCTTCATTCTGACCGACAAGATTTTGATGTCATTTGTATCAAAGATCTCACAAGTCTTGTCTTTGAACACCACGACAAAGTCCTTCTCCAACAGTTGTCCTACACTTAGCATGTTTATATCAATCTCAGGAACATACAACATATCCGAGATGATCTTCACTCCCGAGTCAGAGTCAATGGCAATATCACCAATGCCCTTGACATCAATGTAGTCGCCATTCCCGATCTTAACCTTTGAATGGTGAGTACCATCCAACTTCACCAACATATTCTTGTCATGGGTTATATGGTGAGTACACCAACTATCAATTAGCCATGCTTCGTTAGTGACCGAGTTAGCAAAGCACACATTGCCACAAACAGATGCTCCTCCCTCTCGTCCTCGGATTCTTGAGCAACTTGGGCTTGTTGCTTCCTCTTGCATACCTTCTCAACATGTCCCTTTTGGTTGCAAGATCTACATACCACCTCGGGTCTCCACCAACATCTCCAGTGTGGATGTGATGACTTCTTGCAATGCTGACATGGTGGATAACTTTCTTTTTCACCACCGCCAACTTCATTCTTCTTGTTCTTCCAGGTCTTCTTCTTTTTCTTCGACCCAAACTCCTTTTCTTTTACCATAAAAGCCCCTTCGGTACTCGGCTCAAGTCTCTGCAATCTCCTATGCTCCTGAGTTTGCAGAGCATTCATGAGCTCGGTTATTGTGATCTGCGAAAGATCTCTAGAATCTTAAAGGGAAGATATCTTTGCTTCAAACCTATCGGAGAGGCTTACCAGCACCTTCTCTACCACCCTCTTATCGGGCAAGTCTTCTTGTAGTAAACGGATTTTGTTTACTACCATCAAGATTCTATCAAAATATTCTTTGATAGTCTCGTTCTGCTTCATCCTCAACATTTCAAATTCTCTTCTTAGATTGAGAACTTGCATTTGCCGAGTTCGTTCATTACCTTGAAACAAAACTTGAAGAGTATCCCATGCTTCCTTTGTTGTTTAACAATTTATGATTCTCGTCTTTGTTTCCTCATTGAAAGCTCTAATTTGAGCCACAGTTGGATCTGCCTGCAATGGCTGACCTTTAGTGTTTACAGGTTCCCACAATCCACTCACTTCTAGATAGGTCTTCATTTTAATTGACCATATCTCATAGTGTTCACCAGAAAAGACTGGTGGTGTTGCCATGAAGTTTACAGACATCTCTTACTCTTCTTCAAGAACCCTCGTCTCACAGGTTTTCTAATCACTAACACTCACACAAGCCCTTAAGAACTAAGAGCTCTGATACCACTTTGTAGATATATTTGGGGTGCAAGGATAACTTTTATTTATCGAAAACTCAATATTTATTTACATTCGAGAGAGATAACATAAAACTGAACGAATTTTAAAAAAATATGGAAACTAGAAGATTGGTTAAAACAATCATTATTCACGGAGGTATGTTACAAACAGACCTTTATAATTGGTAATTGAAATCCTTTATTCATGCACCTAAAAGATTCATTTTTCATCCAACAGCCGCACCGCTTGGTCATGGATGCCACGTAGGTTGGTAAATATCCAACCCCTTTATTTTCTCCGATTCTCGTGCACTCATTCTCGAACAGTGTTTTTCCCACTTGTATGGAAGTCGGTATTTTTCCCAGCTTGCATCATAAGAGGCAATTCTCTAACAAGTAGTTACACATTATCCTGTAGATTCGGGGTGTAAACTTTTTAGATACATAAATGTGTGGCATACAGAACCTGGTTTTGCGAAAACATTGAGATATTTTTGAAAACATGAGGTGAATGAGAATGAAATGTTGATACTAAAGGAAAAACTAAAAAAGGTTAAAACAAGATTTGAAAGAAGGGAATAAGGAGGTGTTTAAGCATATAAACAAGAGTAATGAAAGGATAGCGCTTAAAATCAGTGAATTAGATAAAAAAAAATGAAGAGAATGTTTTAGTTGAGCAAGGTAGGCTAGAAAGAAAACAACTATTTGCAAGCCTTAAAAAAGATGAGTTTTAGATAGGAGATGATGTAAAACAAAAATCAAGGTATAAATGGTAGGAGGCTAAACACTAAGTTTTTTCATACACAAACCAGATGGAGGAGGTTAAAGAATATGATTAAGGGACTTAGAATTCAAAATGAATAATGTGAGGAACCAAGAAAAGATAAAGTAGAAATTAAAATTTTTCTTTTTAGGATAAATTTAAGGAGAAATTTGAGGTTAGATTTATGGAGAGATTAAAGGTTCGGTTGGACGAAGTAATGTTCCCATGCATAAATCAAGGAGACAATCACATCTTAATAGGTACCTTTTCATAGGAAGAATTAGAAAAGTTGTATGGGACTGTGATAGGGGGAAAAGTCTTGGTCCAGTGAATTTCAACTTTAATTTTATACAACAACTTTGGGATACAATCAAAAGGGATATCGTGAGGTTTTGTAGAGGGGTGATAGTGTGGTGATTGTTAATGAGGTTTAAGATGATGTTAGGAGGAAAAAAGGAGAGCGTATTGTGTTAAAGGTAGATTTTGAGAAGGCCTATAATTCGAAGAATTGGATTTTCTCATGTACATCATGGATAGGTTGGCTTTATGTGCAAAATGGTAAAAATGGATTATAGGATATCTAGACATCAATTTCAATCCTAGTTAGAAGTTTGAAAACCAATTTACTCCTTCTAAAGGTTTTAAACAAGGGGACCCCTTAACCCATTTCTTGTTTCCTATTGTGGCTTAAAAGTTTGCAGGAGCTCTTACACAAGCAGAGAATAAGGGCTTACTAAAGGGTATAAAAGCGGGAAAGAGACAAGTTCCAATCTCTATGCTACAATTTGGAAATGACATGCTTTTTTTTTTATGTAAAACAGAGGCGAAAAATACATTGGTGACAAAAAAGCATCTTTAGGTGTTATGAACTAGCTTCAGAACTAAAAGTAAATTTTTACAAGAGTAAGCTAGGGAGTATAGGGGTTCAGCAGAGGATAGCTGCAAGATTTCCAACAATTTTAAACTATAAACTCACTAAAATCCTCTTTACATATCTGGGTATAAAAGTAAGCGCTAACCATAGAAGAAAAGATTTTCGGCAGGACATGATTTCTAGAGTTAAAGAGGTTAGCTAAATGAAAAGGTAGACACATATCCTTCACAATAAGAGTTACTCTAGTGAAATCAGTTATTTCGATCATCTCATTGTTTTAGTTATTTATTTTTAAAATCCTAGTAAATATGGGAGGATGATTAAAAGTATTCCAAGGAACCTTTATAGAGATGGGGACACGAGGGTAGGAAGATTTCTTGGATAAAATGGGAAGATGTGTGTAAAAGTAAGCAAGAGGGTGGCTTAGGAGTGAAGGATTTGAAGTTGTCAATATAGCCCTTTTAGGAAAATGGAAATGGAGAGTAGGGAGGCATGAAACCTGGACTTTGGAAATACATTTTGATATCAAAACACGATTCTTGATGACCATAGTGATGGCGGTCAGGATTCCTATTAGTGGAAGGATATCAAGAGAACACGTGGGGAAGGATGAACGAACAATTGGTTCAATAGAAATATAAGGTGGAATATAGAAATAGTTAATAAAATCAAATTTTGGGAAGATATATGGTTGGGTGAGTCCTCTTTAGGGGATAGGTTCCCAAGGTTGTTTATGAATTCAATCGCCAAGGAAGCTAACCTAGGATACACATCTTACCCTAAAGAAAGGAAGCTAACCTAGGATACACATCTTACCCTAAAGAAAGGAATGGTTTGAGTGGGAGAAAAGTATGGTATCAACATTTATGAGTGAGCTAGAAAGAAGCACTCTAGATAGGAATAAAGAAGACGAATGGCATTGGAAGGCTAACGAGACTCAAACCTATATGGTGAAATCAACATATAACATTCTCAAACACACTAATGGAGGGGAAAAGGGACTTCTATATGATCTATTTTGGAAAGTTAAGCCTTACCAAGAACCACTCCACATGGCTACACGGGATAATTTATATATTAGAGGGTGGCTTTGGATAGTAGAACATGTGTCATGTGCCAAGATAGCGAGGGAACTACCCCACACCTCTTTCTCACTTGTAGAAGTATCATCTTTATGGAAAATGTGTGATTTGTAGACTAGAGTGGCATCTGTACACCATGATACTTAACAGGTTCAATTCTACTAGTCTGGGTAGTTAAGTTTGAATAATAAATGTAATACAATATGGAAATGTACGTGAATGATGATAATTGTTTGTGGTTTTAGTTTAGATCTGAAAATAGATACCCAGATAAATATAAATACGAAAGTAGATGCCAAAGAAATTTTCATTGTTGCTCAACTCAAAGCATGGGTTTAGATCACAAACAAGTATCCCAAAGCATCTTTCTCATATTTTGATTCCTGGATGTATCCAATCACTTGCATATATGTAGTGTTAGCATTGAGATATCAGGGATCATTGCTACTGGTAATGCATATTATTTGGTAGCATTGAATTAGAGAACAGTAATAAGTGTCGGGATCGGTGCAGTGCGAATTAAAATCAATTATAACTAAAATTTCCATACCAAAATACAAAACAGATAGTTTTTTATTGGGTGGTATATGAGCTTAACTAACGTTATTTGTTAGGTAGAGAAGCGTGAGCTTGGTTGACACGAAACAAATCTATAAGCTACTTGTCCCAAAGAAGCCCTCACTTTCCCCATTTTCTCGTCTTTCTTAACAGAAGCAAAACCCTAGATCTGAGAGTTTGCCCCAATTTCATCACAAAAAAGCTTATACATTTCGTGGCTTGAAGTGAAATCTGGCTTTCTTACCACTGGTGCCTTCGTGTGGGTGCAAAGAGTTGTGGTGAAAAGTCGTGGTTCCAACTGTAAAATGGAGTTGAAGGTGAAGAAAATGGTGCTTGCATGTAAGTGGTTCTCACCAGTGGAGCATTAGACGCTAGCGTCATCTAACACAGAACCACTGAAGCATTAGACGCTAGCGTCATCTAACACAAACCACTGAAGCACCAGACACTAGCTAATTTATGTTACATTATCAGTCTGGTGAGCTTCTTATTAGGTAGGATTTGGCTTTGTTACCATTGGTGCCTCCATGAGGGTGGTAGGAGTTGTGGTGAACCTTTGTGGTTAGAATCTGACTTGGATACCATTGGATTTTATTTTCTCTTTTGATGGTGTTGCATTAGGCTCGTTACATGTTTCCAATTTGGTTCATTTAGATCTTTAACTCCTAGGCGACTCATGCAAGACTTTGGTCTTAGAATTTCAGACTCGCAACAGTGATCCATGTTTTTCCATCCAAAAGAAAAGAGGAAACAAAGAATTTCTAAGAAGAAAGCCACGTCTTCGTGCAAGCATAAATACTTTTGGTAAAGTGTCACTACAACAAATACTAATTTTAAGAGAGTTTTTTTAATTGAGGTTACAAAACCTACGAGAAGAGCCACACTTAATAGCGGTTTTTGAATCCCCAAGTAAGTGTAAGTGTTGGGGTTTTTTAATAAACCGCGTTATATTATTTTAATTTATTTTAAATCAAATTATTCTCAACGTCTTTCAAGTTTTAAAAATTGCAGAGAGTATTACGTGCGCTGTCTTTTCACTTTTCATTAGCTAGCATTGGAAGTAAGTTATTCACTAGCTAGCACTCATACTTTTTGCTTTTCCTATTCTCTTAACAATAATCATTTTCTGGAAATTTCAAAATGAAACATTAAACATGTATTTCATCTTTTAAGTTTTTCATTTTTGTTCTTTCAATTAGTATTTCAGTACGGCACACGCTTTAGGGTTTCATCTTTCAGTACCGCACTGAAATTTTAATTTCGAACTTCAATTCGTACAAAGAGATCGTTTCCAACCTGCTCAAGTTCATCATCGCCAATCATGCAGCTAAATCCTATTTGATATTTACTTTTTCTTTTTGTCACGCCCTAAATCATTTTTGTGACTAACTCTTATCTTATTGTTTGTTCTTGTGAACAATTATTTTCAGGTAGTGCATTTTCATTTCAGAACTGAGTTCGGTGTTTTCGTTTTGGGAAGGATTTGGTGTTTGGCGTTTTGTTTCATATCGCGGTTCGTCTTCTCATTTTCTTGTACTCCAATTTCTTTCTCCAGTCTTTTGAAGAGAGTTTTTAATTAATAGAGGATATTTCAATTTCCTTTGCATAATGAATATACAGAGTTGAAATCCGTTATTTCTTTCCTAGCTCAAAAAATGAATGTACAGAGTTGAAACAACACCTCTGTTGTTGGAAAAGAGGGTCCATGACACAGTTTTGCAGTTGAGTACAGAGAAGCAACAACTGTTTGATTGCATATGCAAATGGCTTCACTGTTGAACTGCGCCTCGAGTGTTGTGTGTTAATATATTTTACCTTCAAACATTTTGTGCTTAGCAGCCTTAGTTCAAATCCCTGTCAACACTACTGCCTCTCAACCCTAGAGACAATCCAATGCCTCTCTCCATCTCTATACGGATATTTATTTATGTCAAAACCAATATAAAAATACTAGTACAAGATAATATATAATATAACACGTGATATGACAATATTGTCTTCCTCATATAGTAACAATTTAAGATAACATATAATAGTGTGAAGTTTTTATTTTCAAAGGCAAAACTATGTCAAAGTATATTTATATATATCCACGAAAAATTCACAGCGTCTGGTCTATTACATCACTGGGTGATACAAATTTGCCCTTACTTTTAGAGTTGAATCTAAGATTAATAAATTGGGGGTTATCAGGGAAAGGTGAAGACTTATTCCCAAGTTGGACCAAAACAGACAAGATTGATGTGCTTTTTTATTTTTTGGTTTTTGATTGGTCCATAGGATTCGAGTTTAATGCATCCATGGATCGCAACTTCAACTATGAGTCATGGTGTCTCTTTTGTAATTGATAACAAGGTTGTGTTTGATTTACTCTGTGACTGGCAATTATCAGTTTGCTTTTTATGTAATATGCAAGATTTGTCTTATCTACAACTGAGATTTTTGAATCTCAACAAGCTACGCCCACTTGCTGCTGCTTACTGTATACTCACATTATCATATTGGACCCCCGCCCTGTATAATATTAGATTTCTGTGATAGCTTTTTATCATGGTCTGTTCTATGATATGGGTGAAGTACTTTTCGATTAAGTATTGTGTTAATCTCTATCTTAGAAAAACTGTTCTAACACTATAAAAAAAAACTGGATTTACTGATTACTCACGGGTTAAAATCCGTAGGTAATGAGGGCGTAGATAAATTTCTCACCAACTTTGATTATTATTTATGATTATCAAGATTATTTTTATATCTTTCTAATTATCTCATTATTTATTATTATTTTTATTTTATTTATTAATGATATATTATTTTATATCATATCCTTTTACTTATCTAATTATTTATTATTATTGTTATTATTACCTTTGAATGTTGAAGGGAGCCTTTTAACACTGCGCCAGACAAGCAATATGATAATATTGTGATTATTATTATTCTTATTATGATTATATTTATGATTATGATTGTTAATATTATTAATAATACTATTATTATTATTATCATTAATAATATTTTTATTATTTTTATGATTATGATTTTTATTAAAAACGATAATAATAATAATATTAACAATAATATAAATAATACCAATAATAATATTAATAATATTGATAAAAATAATATTAATAATATTAATACGGGTAATAAATATAACATTAATAGTAATAATATTAGAATTAAGAATATTAATGTTAACATTAATAATAATAATAACATTATTGATAATATTATTATTAACTATTATAA
>Ga0209700_102733_pt1 | contig 35169 bp, 15 predicted proteins | sample SiratroredBW_FD_187528 | JGI IMG/M metagenome (GOLD analysis project Ga0209700, IMG submission 187528) | Root nodule microbial communities of legume samples collected from California, USA - Siratro red BW (SPAdes) (version 2) | ecosystem: Host-associated > Plants > Roots > Nodule | place: USA...
TAATATCAAAATCTAGGGATCTAGAAAAAGTTATCAGAACAAAACCAAATTTTAGTATAATCTTAATTAAGTTGAGAGAAATACTTTTCTCAACTGTCTCTACTAAGATTGATGACAAAAAACCTAAGAAAAACCAGAGATTAAGGGATCTATAGAGCAAATACGAACTTACTCTGTTTGAGATTCTGATCGGTTAGAAATGATCCTTAACTCCTTAGCTACTGCAGGGTATATTTAGATTTTAAAACAGATGATGTATGGATGGAGAAAAACTAGAAAGAAGGGAGAGAGATTTTTGAGAAAGCGAGAGAGAGGCACGGAGAGAGAGTCTGGAGGTGCAGGGCGTCACAGTAGGGATTTAAAACAAGGGATTTAAAATAATTTTCAATTTTTTTTTAATTTCTTAAAATTTTATTATTTTTATTTAAAGATTTTCATTTGAATTCTAGTAGAGAAAGTTTTTACAAAATGTTTAAAAAAAACATAAAATATGTAATTTGTCCATAAAATTTAGCGCATGGTAGAATGTTCATATAAATTCTTATAATTATATAAAATCTATAAAAATATTTCTATTAGCATCTTATGTGTTTGTTCTTTTATTATCTATTATCTTCTTTTCATTTTTCCATTATTTTTGTCATTGTTTTTTTAATATGCTAATTTTCAGTGGGCAACAATACAATAGAATTAACAATGAGTAATAATTTTAAGAGAAGAAGTACATTCAAAATTTGTAAAAGGAGAAGAAATGAGCGTTTTGAAATTTTCCTTTAAAGATTATTTTTCTATACTCTTGATGTGTGATTTGGAATGCAGTTTTCCTTTTTCCATTTCCTTATTTTTCTTTCTTTTCTTTTTCTCTAAGTTCTTTTCCTATCTTCTCTTCTTCTTCTTTTCAATGCTTTATTTTCTCTCTTTCTTATTTTCTCCTCATATTCTTCTACATTCCTTATATTTTGGACTAATTAGATTTTTATAAACACTTTTTTTTCTTAACTTGGTTCCACTGTAGTAAAGCAAATTGTAATGTCCTCCTAAGCATGCCTACTTAAAAATTGTTTTACTTTGAAATCTAATTCAAAATACATTTCATGTCAGTCTTCTAAAAAATTTTTAGAAATTTTACATCACTTCTAGAAATGATTCCTAATATAAGTCATATCCTCCTTTCCTTGGTCTAAACATTTAAATTTGTTCTTAAGAGTCTTCACTATCTACATAAGAAGTTATCATTTTTCTATGTTGTTTCTCTTCGTATCTTTGTAATATGGTTTTTGTGTGAGAAATTTCTCTTGTAAGTTTTTTTCATTTTAGCATAGAGTTGAGCAGGTATTTGAGACAAAGTAGGAGAATTATGTTGGCTAAAAATTCTTTATTCATTGAAAAAATTAGCAAAAATAAAAACTAACAAAGAAATTGGTTAGAAAAAATAAAAAAAGTTAAAAAAACAATTCTTATTGCTCTTGATTTTGGTGTTTTAAAATCTCAAATTGTCACAAAATTCTGCCAAGCTCTTGAGAGGGCAAAAGAAAATATAAGATATACTCATTATTTAACTCAAATTCTCGAAGTTAGTCAATAATTCAAGGAATAATTAAATAATCAATTCAAGTGAAATATGAAATGATTTTCTGCTACATACACTTAGAAGTCCAAAAAAATTACGACAATTTCCAGACAAAACTATAAGATTCTAATAAAGACAAACTAAAAAGGGTAAATCAATAATGCATATAGCCAAAGATTAACAAAACATGGGCAAAACTAGAAAGTAAGACAAAGAGAAAAACACACACAAAAATAAAATTACTCAACTTAAGTTATGGTAAAATTTTCTAATCAAAATCACATAATAAAAGAAGATCAATACGACCATAATGTTGGAATTTGTTTGCCAAATCAATAACAAGACCAATCAATGTTGTATCTAAGAAAGAATGCAAGCATTCATGACACTTTTGATTCATTTGGTTTTCAACTGATATTATTTAGTTTCAACCAAGATTTTTTTATTTCACTTTTCATGTGTCTTTGTGGTCCAAAACTTAAATACAATAATAAGAGTTATTCTACACAAAGTTTAAACACTTAATTCTTATGTTTAAAGTTTATTGATCAATTCATTTCAAGATTAATCTTAAAAAGAAAATGAAACCAAAACTAAATCAAGTAATACTAAAATTTATTTACAAGAAAACTTAGCAAACACAAGATTAACAAATAAAAGATGGACACATAAAGCAAGGTTAATTCTCGGATTAGTGATTTAATTATCAGTAGAAAAATTTTGATCAAAATCAACCAACATAAATGGAATTTGTCATGAAAATCTCATTAGAGATTGAATTACTAACAATTTTTAGATCAAATTTAGAGATCAATTTTCAGCCTTCATACATAATATCACTTGTTTTAAGTTTCAACAATTCAAAGCTTGTTAAATATCTTTTTACCTCTAAGACCAAAACACATGCATATACATATATGGATGGTGATATTTTGACACTACTATTCATCTTTGACATTATTTAACACTAATATATATTATTATTTTATTCATATATAATATTTTATTAATAAGATACAGTGTCAAATGGAAGTATAATATGAACAACAATGTCAAACTAGTATTTTCCTACATATATACGCGCATCTGCGTGCGCACACACACACATTGTGTTCATCATTTTTTTTTTTTGTTTATCAAATGATAAGATTCAATTTCAAAAATTAAGAGTTGGATCTATCAAACATGACTAGAATAGTCGCAACACATGATGTTCTTGTTTATAATCAATTTTTCAAATTGGTACCAACATAAACAAAATTATGTTTTTATGAAACTAAAAAAATTAGAAGGTGTTTTCTATGAACAACATTAAAAGAAAATTGATAAAAATTCATACTAATGGAAGAAAATGAATGAAACTCATGAAAAGTTCATAAACATGTCTTAACAATTTGAGAGAAGAATTAGAAAACAAGAAAACATCAAATTCTTATAATCTCTCCATTGAATACGAGATTAGTTAAATGATTATTCAAGTATAAAGATTTGATTATAAGAATAAACATTACATCAAAAGAGGGAAGAGATAGAAGATGAAGAACACACCACTCTCACAAAAAAAGTTAAGTACAAAAGGAAAATCACTACTTAAATTTATGAAAACTTAAGATAAAATTATTAGAAATGGGAACTAAATTGTTGAAGAACTCACAATGAAGGAAATCCCACATACTTCATTCACAAATTATAAGTTATGATACAAATGAGTGAATACGTGTTTTAATGTTTATATAGGCTAACTTTTAGGAAATAGAAAGTTGGGTCTTGTTTTGTTAATGCATATTCCCTTCCAAGATCCTTACAAGAATAGAAAGGATTTAGACCTTACTTGATTTATAGTCCTTATTTGTCAACTAAAAACGTTATCCTTGTATTTAAACTTAATGTCTTGATTTTTTATTCTCAAAGAAAGAAACTAATTTTTTTATATTTTTATTTACAAGAAAATTACACGAATGTTTATAATATCTTCTTTAAAATTTTGTGTAAGCTCTTTTTAATTATTTTTATTCTCGTTAACTCTTGTAGTAACTTTACATTTCTGTGACATAAGTTCTTCTTGAATTCAAGTCACATCATGAATGATCACATTCTTTCAAATCATTCACATTGATATGATGGATGTACTGGAAAATCACAACTACATATTAGTAGATGAAGACAATGTCTTGCTCATAATATTATAAATTGATGAGAAAAAAAATAGAAATATATGTTCAACTCCTTATATAAATCTAACTTATGAGTTATTTTGAAAATAGATAAAAAAAGAAAATAGAAAATTCATCCAAACCGGTAGAACCAAAACCTTAAAGTTCTTTATTGAAAAAGAAATAGTGGACTCTCAAAATAAGAAACATTCAATTTGATTAATCTGAAAGTAGTGTTTAAAAGATTACAAGAGTATCTTATTTATAAGTCAAAACTAAAAAATCTTTGAGAGAAGTAATAAATTTTCGCTAACCATGCCACTAATCATTTACTTTACTTTAACCACATAATAGCTCATTAACTCCCATTAGTTACCATAAGGACTTGAAAAGTCTAAAAAACACTAAAATTGACTTCAACAATATTAAAATACATATGACTTATTATGTCAAGATTAAAAGTATAAATAAAAAACAATGTGAACAAGTAGAAAAATTAATTTTAATTGATATTCGACTTGTCAAAGAGTGGTTTACTGTGATGTAGCATTTAAACCATTTTGAGGTTACTTTATCTCCATCATTAGCCCTGCCTAGTCATGAGACCTCCAATGTCATACAAAGTATCTTTAGATTGATTTGTTAGATCAGTATGACTCTAAAGCATGAAACACTCTCATGTGAACTCTCTATAAGGAAGATTAATCAAAGGTCCACTCTTTTGAAGGAGAAAAAAATGTGGAACATTATTAAAATGATGCATGAGGTTTCCATATGGGTAAAATGAAAATATAAGCTTCTTAACCTTTGAAGAAAGTGACAACATATTAAGTATGTCCAATAGATATCAAATCATCTTGAATTCTTCAATCTTTAGTCAAAATAATGATTATTATGATCTTATTAATAAAATTTTGAAAAGTTTACTAAGATAATAAATAATGCAACTAATAACGTTAAGAATATCTAAAAATTTGGATAATATATCACTTCAAGAACTCGTAAATATCCTTAAAATACAAAAATTAGAACTCCCAAACATAAATTATTTAAAAAATAATAATAATACTTAAAACTTAAACCGAAAAAAGCCACCATACAAAAATATTAAAAACATAAAAATACCACATAATATTTTTTAATGGATAATTTATACATATAATATTTATAAGTAAAACTCACTATTTCATTTTTATTTAATATTATTATTATTCAAAAACATCTTGATATTTAAATTTAAGGAATGTTCAAATAATTATTTTATAATAATTTTAAAAATACAATATATTTAACTAGCATTACTATTCTTAATAAATGCAAAATTATGTTTAAATTAAAAAGTTACAAATTGTTAGTTAAAAAACATTTTCATGTGTAAACTATTTATTATATTATTATAAAATATGGTAATTTGGTTATATTATTTAACATTTTATTTATTCCACCATCATTTTAAGTTAAATATAAAAATAATAAAATTTAATATTCTAAAATCTGAAATAATAAACTAAATATATTAAGAAAAGCACTAGGTACTTGAATCCTCTATAAGTTGATATTAACCTTAGAAGATATACAATAATTTGTATGTTCACATATATCCATCATCCAATGGGACAAATTTGTAGGTCATATCTTTAACAAAAAAATCCACCGCCCAAGTCCACCTTTTTGTGCCACCACTGCTCCCATCTCTGACTCTGACTTCTTACTTGTTTCTTCAAACATCAATTATGGCATCCCAAGATTCCATTCATTGTTCTATGTTACCTTCAAACAATGCAACCAATTATTAACCACTTCCTCACAATCATAACCAGAGAACCCTAACTCCTCTATTATCTATTTATGTGAAGGAATTTATTTGCCTTTCATGGAGGAAATTCATTTTGGTGCTGTCTTTTTCTAACCATGTTATTGTGACAAGACTTCACAGAAGCTAAAGTAAAAATCTCAAAGAGGGTGGCAAAAGAAGACACAAGTTGAAAAAAAAAAAAAAAAGCTGCACAATCATGCTACTCTTTGCAATGTTTGATTAGTCCCTCCATTTTAAAATAATACCATCCTTAGCTTTCTTTCAAAAAATCATTTCATTCAATACTTTTGGTTGTTTTTTAATTATGTTCCAAATATATTAAGAAATTGATTCTTTAAAATCTAGGGTTTTTGATTTTTTTTTATTAGATTATAATTTTCAACATTTAAAACAAGATTGGTAACTTTATTTTTATTTTCACTTATTTTTTTCATTAATATATATATATATATATATATATATATATATATATATATATATATATATTATAGCGTAAAACAAAAATATATAAAATTAATAACTATTTTTCAAAAAAATCATTATATCTCTTAGTTAAAAAATATTAAATGACGTAAAAAATGGAAAGAGTAATTACTATTTATATTGAAAATATACTGGAACCATAAAATTAAATATTTGATAAAAATATTGTGAGAAAAATTAAATTCTTTTTAATTTATATTATGATAATTGTAATTTTTTGTTATTAATCTAGGTAGTTGAAAAATAAAAAATAGTTAATGTTAACAACAATTAAAATATTGATGATATTTTAGTGGAAAGACAATTAAGTTTTTTTAATTTGTATATCATTACAATGTTAACGGATCAATAAGACTGAAAATGTAAAAAAAGGAAAAGGAGGTAAGGAAATAAAGTGAAATAAGAGTTATTTATTTAAAAAGAGAAAAAAGTAAAAATTAAACTACTTTGTAAGCACTTAAATTAATTTTTAAATAATTTTCTTCTTGTCGGCTGTAAACACCAAAAAAGAAATCAATCTAATAGTAGACATGAGGGTACACATGAAAAATGCAAAAGATTGGTTCTTTTGATTATAAATGCTATAGAATGTCATTTTCTTTAACAGTCAGAAAACAAAAACAGTTATTCTCATGCAATTTTGATGGGTTTTAAAATAGTTACAACTAAACCATATCAATTTTAAAAAAAATTTACACATTTTTTTGTGTAAAAAATTAAAAGATATTCAACATTCTATTATTATTGTTTTTCTATTTCTTCCCAACCAATTAAACAATTCTTCTTTCTCAAGTTTTTATTTATCCAATGTTTGATTTATTTTCTTTTATTTACTGTTTCATTCCGATCCAATAGCACTCTCATAATGATGAACATGCATGTACCGAAATTAACGTAGTGCGTTGCCTTACGTCAATCAAACACAAGGTCAGAATTAGGTAATTGATTGCCTAAAAATAGATGGTCGTAGTCCATGGAAACAGACCTTATCCGCTCTTCCATCCTTATTATCTATCATAAGCAAAATAATTGGTAAATATTAAAATAATTTTATATATATAATTTGATATTTTAGTTTTAATTGTGAGATATAGATATAAGTGAATTTTTTTAGTTAAAAAAAGTAAATATATTTAAATATTAATTACTTAAGTAAAAATATAATTGCTTTAGATAAGAAATAAAGTCGGTCAAATTAAATAATTCAAACTAACATTAGTGACTAAATATTGAGGACTATAACAATAATAAGTCTACAACTCAAAGAGATTTATTGTCAAAGAGGTTTGTTAAAAATATACTTTAAAGTCAATATCAAAATAATTTTTAGAGTTCAAATTAAAGTTATTATTTTTTTGCAGTTTTCAATAATTGAGTATTGTAAACTCTAGAAATATATAGATTACATATGGTTACATAAGTATGTAAAATTAAGTCAAAGCATATTGTCTAACAAAAGATAATCTGATCTAATTATTAGAAACATTAAGAAGAGAGTATTGTACAAAGTGTATTTAGTGTATTTAAATCAAACAAACTCATCATAGGAAACAAGTACATACAAAATAATTAAAGTTGATTCGAAAGACAAAAACTAATTTACAACTATTATCTGAACTTATATAAAACTTCATAAAAGAACATTATTGGTAGTATTTATTCAACTTATTGAGATAGAGTGTTTAAATTCTACATATATCTTTAGATGATTATTCTCTTTAGCAAGTTTCAATGTAGTGATGAACTTGAAAACAAGCCCTCATCTTAGCTAGAAATGGTTGTGTGAAAAAGATTATTTATTTAAGTCAGGAGTGACTGGTGTCAAGAATACTAAAGGAGTTAACCAAGACTGGTTACGAGCCTAAAGATGACACAAAGTGGTTGGTATCAATAATACTTAAAGAATTAGCTAAGAATGGCTACAAGCCCAAAGAATAATTATTTAAGTAAGGAGTGGTTGATGTCAAGAATACTAAAGGTGTTAGCCAAGAGTGGCTACGAACCAAAAGAATACTCATTTGAATCAGGAGTGACAAGTATCAAAAATACTTAAGGGATTAGCTAGGAGTGACTATAATTCTACAAAATAATCAGTTCAATCAAGAATGACTAATGTCAAGAATACTTAAGAGGTTAATCAAGAGTGATAACAATCCCAAAGAATACTAAGTTGAGTCAAGAGTGGTTGGTGTCAAGAATAAGAGTTTAGCTAGGAGAGACTATGAGTCCAAAGAATACTCAATTGAGACATGGTTATTGGTATCAAGAATACTTATGGAATTAATTAGGAGTGACTATGAATTCAAAGAATACTCAGTTGAGCCAGAAGTGGTTGGTGTTAAGAATACTCAAAGGATTTAGCCAAGAATGACTATGAATCCTTAAGAATACTGAGTTGAATTAGGAGTGACAGGTGCCAAAAATATTTAAAGAGGTTAGCCAAGAATAATAACGTGGCTCCAAAAAATACTTGAGTGTACTTTAAAGTAGAAATTGACTTAATAAAACTCAAAGTTGATTAAAAAGTAAATATAATCTATTTAGTAAGATAAATCAATATAAAAATTGTAGTATGTATACTTTTTATTTGTCTATCTGTTTTGCATATTATTATTATTATCTATATTAACAAAGAAGAAAGATCACTACAACATTACATATAACCAAATTTATTAAACAATCATTCAATACACACATTAACTGATAAAATAATTTACAAATCTATATCTAAGTATTTTATATAAGACAACGTCTAAAAGTTTTAAAAAACACAATTCCATCCTCCTGTCTTCTTTTTTATTTTCACACTTATATTCTATATTTGATAATATTTTATCTAATCTAATTAATTAATACAAATATAAATAAAAATAATGAAATGTTACGCATTTTTTTTAGTTTCAATTTTATTTAAAAATATAGTAATATTAAGCGGTTATGCTCCACTTCATTTTGAATTTTTTTGACTTGTGATTTTAACTAATTAGATGTAGAGATGTGAAATGGTCCATTCCACCCTATTTCGATTCCTAATAAATTTGTAGTAATTTGATTTGTTTCATATTTTTAAAAAATTATAGTTTATTTTATATGTTCCAATAGTGTATCATACCAATGAATTATTTTATTTGGTTTTAAATCAAATAAATAAATACATAAGAATTTTAAATAAAATTACAGAATCTAATTTAAACTTAATTATATTAATAAAAATATTTTAATTTTAAATATAATAAATTGGTATATAAATTATAATATATATGTATGTATTTTAATAAATTGACGTTAATTTTATATTTTTAAAATATAACTACTATTTTTTAAATAAATTAAATAGGATGAAAAAAAAAACTATTTGAAAAAGATACGAAAACTCAAGTTCCAAAAAAAATTGATATTTCCTATGGCCAATAACTAATAGATTTTCTTGTCATATTGCCTTTCAACTCTATAAAATGTTTTGGTTAAGTGACAATCATTATTCAAATATTGAGGGACTGACCTCATAAAAAAGAATTATGGATTCAAATGCTCATTAAAATGGATTCAAATGAGACTTTTAACTCACTAATAACATGAATCCTTATCTGATTTTGGTTAGCTCACATCTTATTTGATAGTCACTCCTAGTTAATTATCAATAATGAATGTTTTTAATTAACTAACAATAATGAATGTTGATAATTCTTTGATAGGTTTGGAAATAGAGGAATAGTGATATAATTTTCTCACTAGATTATTGGAACATATCTTATTTGTAGTTTAGAATTCTAATTTTATTACAACTTCAATGTTATTGTATACAATAGGAACACGATTTATATATTAACTTGGAAATAATATTTTGACATTTTCTACATTTTATCATGTCAAACTAAATATTCACAGAGTTTACTTAACTCACGATAAAATGTGAATAGGTGGGATTATAAGAGACAACCAAAGTTATTGAACCTTTTGTATTATTTGATAGACTTGAAAGTACCTTTCTTACAAATTATAAAAATATGAAAATATGTGTTGGTTATGATTGGTCTTAGTGGTATCATTGAGTCCTATGTGAAATAGGTGCTTCTCAAGTCTATACTTATATTTTGCAAATTCAACTTATACTTTCACAAGAAAATTATTTAAGATATTTATAATATATTAATATGTAACTAGGTAGTGACATCAATCTTATCCAATATATGTTAATGTCTATATTACTTAATGATACAAAATAATTAAAAGATAGTAATAATAATAATAATAACATAATTTTTTATTATTCTTTCATATAAATTAAAAATTTCCTTGACCTAATCTTACATTTATGCCCCATTTTTTTTTCTTTTTATAAAAATATTACAATTTATATAGTTATTAAGTCACATTGATAAATATTGATGGTTAGTCACGGCAACATATTGGTTAGAAAAAATGAAAATAATAATAAAAACAGCAAGACTAATATTTATCTGTTATAATACTTTTTTAATTGAAAGTATAAGTTATAAAAGCACCACCTATATTATTGGAAGTGAAAAAAAATATTAATAAATGTCTAAATGGTATTGATCAAAGCATTGAAAGTGTTTTCCTATTAAAAATTTGTAATACATGCTGCTCTAAACCAGTATCCTAAAAATACTCTTAAATAAAGTCACATTAACTAATTGTAACATTTGTCAAAATGTGGATTTGGTATTCTAGCAGTTATCATAAGACATTAATGTTTTCAAAAAGATTTGTTTAATCCTCTTGCTCATTCATATTTCTTCACTTTTATTCTTAAACAAATTCTTTAGTCAAATACAGCTGGTTATACAAATGTCACATAATTAGTAAATTGTATTATTTTAGGTAAATTAATGTTAGCATATTATTATAATAATTCTCAATTTCTTTAGTATTAGGTAATCTAACTAATTGTTCTGAACTTTGCAATCAAACTATGAGAAAAGTTGTCTAAGATCTACTTGAATAAATTTAAAAATAAGTTTTTTATCCACATACTTCGTGCAGGATTACTAATATATCAAATTTAAAGTGTAACATGTAAACCCAACATGTTAATATATTGGGTATATTTTTGTGTAAAACAAATTTAAAATAGACATTTTTTTTTTCAATTTAAATAACATTATACACAATTAATACAAATTTAATTTATATTTAACATTCAATTTTAACATTATTCATAAAATAAATATATTTTATGCTAATAAATACATTCAGTGTTTTTTTCTTTTTTAAAAATTATTAACAACTTGTTTGGTTCAAAGTAAAAAAAAAAGTCAATATGGAAACTTGAAGCTGAATAGAGTAGTTTTGGTATAAATTTGTAGAATAGACCTATATTTTACTTATGAGAAAATAAACTATTTTGAATAGATCATTCTTATATTTTCTTACAGTTTTCTAAAAAATTGCATGCTATTAAATAATATTACATTATTAATTCTTAAAATAATCAATTCTTATTTATAAGCACCACTCAATGATGATTAGATGGATGTTAAAATTATTTTACATTAAATATGTTTTAAATAAGTTTACTTCATGAGATTAAAAATTATATATACTGCAATAAAACAATCACAAGATAAAAATCAATCCTAAAAACTAGGATATAATATAGAACTAAATTATGAAACCTTTTCAAATTATACTATAATTCAATTTTTTTTAAGATTTTATACAAACTTTTTATATATTTAAAATAATATTATATTATTTTTTTACATTACACATATACTTTTTAAAATACTGAAAATATGTTACATTTATATCTTTTGATAGGGAAGATCATTATAACAAAAAAAAAAAGAAAATGAAAGATGTCAGTTTAATATGAGAAAATCTCACTGAATACCATTGTAATTTATCCAGAAATATGCAAACAGTCTTCTCGAAAAAAAATTATTTATTATAAAAATAAAAAATATTTGATATTAATATGATGGTGATAAAATAAATAATTCCAAAACTGATCCTTCATTTGCACGACACATCTATGAACACCCGTGAACTCTTACAGAGGTTTCTGTTGCAAGTTCAGTGTTTAATTTGCCACAACTTTGCATGCATCCAAAACTGTTGTTATCTACATACAATCCTACAAAATTTTGTTTGACCTATAACTTTCACTTATACATAGTACAATGTACTCTTCCTCTCTTTTTATTTATTAATTAAAGCATAAATTCACACAAAATTAAAAAAATAGTTGGTTTTGCTATCAGGATTGAGTAGAAGATTTCGAGGTGAAGTAAGCTAATCTTAAAGGAATCTGATTTTTAATCAAATTATATTTTCTCTTATAATTTGCTGAAGAAAACTTTGAATGGAGACACCTGTAGAAAATTCTTGATTACTTAAATTAGTAAAAAAAATTAGAAAAATATATAATAAATATTTAATAGATAGGTCATGAAATTTTGTAAGTAATCCATTTAAAATAATTTATAAGTCTTTTTAAATTAAGACTAAATTATTTTTAATAAATAAAAATTATGATAATTAATTATTAAATATTGTAATATAATTATTTATTACATTTCATTTGTTTCAATTGAATAGGATATTATTATATGGATAAATACAATTATTATTTATATAATAATAATAATAATAATAATAATAATAGTTATTATTATTTTAAATGGTTAAAGGTATGTGTTGATTGAGATTGTAAGGAAATAGAGAAGTGATGTGTGTGGAGAAGGCTCATTTATTGTGGTACATGGTGAGGGAAGTTGAAACACATCCACAATATTTCATTTTGAAATGCTTTGGTATGGGCAATAATTAATGAAATTGTTAAAGTTTAGGTTGACTTTGGATCAATGGTACTTGAGTTATCATTAAATATTCAACCACTGATTCTTTCTTCCATATAAACACCATCTCCACACAAGTACTTCCCAAAATTCACCTTCTTCAGCTCTCTCTCTATACCTTCTTTGTCACCTTTCAGATCCCTCTTCTTTTTCTTCAACATGAGCCTCAAATCTCCCCTGCAAGTGTTCCTCATCCTCCTTCTGGTCTTTTCATTTGTTTTCTCTTCTGCTGCTATGGAAACCAGTAAGAATGAAAATTATAAATCAGTATACAACTGTTCTATCTAGATTCTAGATCCCTTTTTTCTTCTCATATTTGATTTTAATGCTATGTGGAAATTTCATTGATTGCAGGAAGGCTTTTGCCAAACAAAGAAAATGTTTCAACCCAACTTTCATCTGATAAGGTTATAATTTACACCCACCCTTATGAACATAATTTGTCCTAGTCTTTTCAATACTGTCTAAAACTTAGAATAAGTATTCTAATTACTGTTCATACCATTCTTCAATCAGATTTGAAAAGTTTCAAATATGTGTTGCTATTGTTCAGATTTTCAAAACAAAACTGGAAAATAACACCAATGCTATAATTCTGATGTGCATGCAGAAAAGGGGTCTAACTGAATACAATTTTTGAGTGTATGGTTTCAGGGTGTTGAGAAATTGAGAAGTGGAGAAGAGATGTTTGATCTGACAGAAGAGTTGATGGAGAGAAGGATTGATTTTGAAAATAATGATTATCCAGGGACAGGAGCAAACAACCGGCATGATCCAAAGACACCAGGAACACCTTGAGTAATGCATAAACTTTGTACAGATTTTAAGGCCTAAGAGGATTATTGTTGTAAAATCTTCTATGGGATTTGCATCTTTTATTAATTATTGCTGTAGCTGATAGAATATTCCTTCATCAAATATTTGTGCAGTAGAATGTGTAATTCCTTAGTTTTTGCTTTGGCTAAATCTCTAGACTTATAGAGCTCAGGCAAATATCAATAGAAATTCCAAATCTGCAGAATAATGAATACTTTTCATGCAGACAAACTTGTTTAGATTGTAAAATTAAGAGAATTAATAAATGGTACTATCTCTATTTGTATCAAAATTTTCAATTAGAAAAGTTGAATTCAGTTTGTTGTTCTTATCCAGGCTGAAAAGAAGCACCAATTTAATGTTCCATAAAGTATTGATTTGACTCTACAAGGAAATGGTATGAATTTATTTGAGTGGAGAAAAAAACAAAACAAGAGAAAATGGGTGTAGGACATTTATGCAGTACATGTTTTTTGCTTGCCACTAATTAGCTGTAAGAAACTAAAATATCATGTCCTCAAAATATGAGAAGGTGGAGTTTTGTGTAGTCGGTATGCTGAAAATATTAAAATTTTTATTCATTAATTAAATTACTTTGAGTGTTTATTAAAAATAAATATTTTATTTTAGTCATTATTAAAACATAGATCTATACATAGGGGACTTATTTATCGTTTTTTTTTATGGAAAAAAGTAACAATAAGAAATTCTATAACCACATATGAAAAATGCTAATAAACTGAAATTGATAAAAAGAAATTAAAAATCATTAAAAAAATTAATTTTTTTTGGATTGTTTTAGTTTTTTTTTTATGAATTGAGAGAGTCTGATATAATTTGTAGTTTAAATTTTTAAAACCGACTCAAACTATATTGAATTATAATATATTTTAGATATATTTTTTATTAATGTAATAATATATATTTCAATTTAAATTTTTTATAGAGTTATTTAGTCCACCTCACACAAAAATATGCTTCTGCACCTTCCTCACTATTCTGGAATGTGTTTTACAAGATATGGAAGGCAATGTCTTTTGCCAAATCACATTGTGGAAGTTTCTCTGAATTCTGGTAAACGAAGCTTCACCACTAAAACCAACAAAATGAAAACAAAGACACCCTTCCATATCTTCTTCACCTAAGTAACTTAAAAGCACCACCACAAGCACCACTATTCCTAATTGGAAATCTTCTCTTTCAAGCTTTTAAACCAGCAACAGAACACAACCTCTTCCAAGAGAAGACCGGTTCAAAAGAGGTATTTTCAAAGTTGAGTTGTAGGAACAAAATTGGGAGTACATAAAGTAAAACCCTCAATCTCATTACCTACCTATAAAATCTAGTGTGCTTTCTCCTACCCTCATACTTTTCCTCCTAGACCTCCATAATTCGAAAAATACTAAAATATTCTTCTAAAATTTATATTTTAGAGAAATACAAAAAAATATTATATTTCAAAAAATTATGTAATCTAAAATAAAAAAATTTGTACTCTGAATTGTTTAATACATTGATAATTTTCTATATTTCAGATTGTATAATCCGTTTATATTTTATATTAAACAATTTAGAATAGAATTTTATTTATATTCTTGATTATATAATTCAAAATATAAATTTGTTTTTATTTTAGATTATATAATCTAAAATATATTTTTTATTCCAAATTTTAGAACTCAAGAAATTATATTTTAAATTGTATTGTCAAAAATAATAAGATGAAGAGGGGTGCACTGAAAAGATAAAAAATAAACAAAGAAATTTTTACTTCCCCTGCATAGACATGGGAAGAAAGTATGGAAGTGCAAAAAGAAGCAACTATCTATCTACTATCAACAATTTTTTTTTGTATTTTTAGTTTTGTGAGATGCGATATATAAGTGTATTAATTATACTTATATATTAGATCACCATTATGATTATAACTTATAACTTCTACTCATTATTTATATATTTGTTATAATAAAATGAATTATAGTTTTACTTATTGGTGGTTTTTAATTTTTTTAGTGGTTTGATATATAGGTGATTATAGAGTTGGGTGGAGTTAAGCGGAAAGAGATAATAGATTTAATGGATGTGCGATTTGTTGTTTTCTCACCTAATAAGCGGTGGTTTCGATGTTTTTTTTTCTTTTTCATTTCTTCCATTTTGATTTGGACTTTGAATTTCACATGCATACACGTATAATAGTTGAAGGGATTGAAATTTTCCTTTTTATCCTTAGAAGATAATTACTTTCAAACCAGAATATTAATTTTGGTAGTGTAACTGATTGGATGATTAAAATATATAGAGAAAATAAATAAATAAAAAGAGAGAAACAAATGTCTGGCTGGACTCATTAAACTGATGCAGTAATTTGATTATCTGCACACCTTGTTTCCAAATCATAATTTACTCTTTAAAATGTTTGGGCTGATTAACCTGAACTTTGACTATTTACACACCCAATTTTTATATTACATCTCATTGTTTAAAAGTCTGGACTTATTAAAATGACCTAACAGTTTTACTATTTGCACATATTATTTTCGTCCAGCTCATAAAACTGACCCACAAACTTTACTATTTGTATACTTCATTTTGATAACACACTCCTTTTTCTTAAAAAGGTCTGAATTTATTAAACTGACCCAACAACTTTCTATTTGACACCCCGTTTTTCTATTACACTCATTTCTTTCAAAAGCCTGGACTCATTAAACTTACACATCAAATTTTCTATTTGTACACCTTATTTTCTTACGCACACCCCATTCATTCAAAAAGGTTGGACTCATTAAACTAACCCAGCAGTTTCAATACTTGCCACTCCTTTTTCTATATACACCCACCTTTCCTAAAAAACATATTAAAGAATATTTTTCTTTAAATAAAACTCACATAAATGCCTACCACATCGATGTATAATATATATATATATATTATTTTTACTACCATAAATTCAAAAGAAAACGGCTACCCATTTTTAAACATATTTTACATAAAACAGCACGATTATAATTTACCTTTTTATTTGAATTTATCATTAAGGACAAAAACCATGAGAAAAGAGGAACAGGTTTTGAGGCTTTGCTCTATTTTTTTATAGTACCCTATTGATTATTTTGCAACTTTTACACGCACATGCATCTGTATTATTTATAAATGGTCCACTTTAAGGATTCTCATGCAGATACTGGAACGATTTATAATGTGATTCTTGGAGAAATTACATAGAACAAATTGAAATTTCTTCAGTGCATGCATGGAAAATTAATTTATATATGATGGTGTGTGAATAATTTGAGAAGATGGTGGAAGCAACACATGCCTGCCATATAACTGTCAGAATAATAGCATCTGAAGCAGTGAAAGATCTTTGTTTTGCTTGTAGACAAAGATAAGTTAGCCAAAGTAAATTCAATTTTTTTTTTCCTCTTTGACAAGCCATATGATGTGGCTTGAAATTTCACTCCAACATTGAGGTCCAAGTGATGTCAACTAGTGACATAATATCTTGTAATTTCAGCCAACCTTTTTTTGCCATGTTCTTCTTTTTCTTTTTTTGGTGGGGTGACTGGCGGCAAATTAATATGATTGAGATTAAGATGTTCACTCCAATGCACAGATACAAATCAGTGCTATATGGGTCATCAAGTCTTAATTGGTGTTTTTCTTGGGTTTATTGTGATGTGTTTATCTTTCTTTTTCGTGGATTAATTAGTGTTAATAATGACAGCATGTCATCATAAAGTAAATAGATTAAAAATTAGATAAAAGTCTTTAAAATAAATTAATTATTAAAAATTCTACATTAATTATAAATAAGACTAATTTATAATATATAATTCTCACTTCAAATCAATTTTGTAAAAATAAATTAAAATTAAACTAATTTCTTAATATATAGATATATCACCAACTTTAAATTAATGTTTTTTTTTTAATTTATTTTGTTTGTTATTTTTTCATTAATTAGTGTCAATAATATCAGCAGGTCATCATAAAGTAAAGAAATTATAAATTAAATAAATATTTTTAAAATAAATTAATTATTAAAAATTTTATATTAACTAGAGATAAAATTAATTTATAATATATAAAAAATTCTGATTTTTAAACTAATTTTATAAAAATAAATTAAAATTAAACTCACCTCTTAATATAATATATAATTTATAGAGTTTGTTCAACTTTAATTTTATAAAAATTAATTAAATTTAAACTGACTTATTACTATTAATTCAATGAAAATAAATTAGACTTAAAGTAACATTCTAATATTATTCTTTATACATCACATTATAAAAAAAACTATATTTAAAAAAGAAATCATTTGTGATACTTTGTATTTCGCAAGTTATTAATTAAATTTCTATGAAAATACTAATGTTCTAAAAGATATAAAATAAAATTGTTTTATAGGAATTAAAAACAAAAAAATTATTTCTTATTTTTTATGCATACAGTTAAAAATTATTGGATAAATAAAATATGTAAAAGTTTTTAAAAAATTAATATAGATGAGAAAAAACTAAGTGGTAAAGTTCATAAAGTGATAACAATTGAATAGTAAAATTGCAATTTTTAGTGTTTAAAGGTAAAAAAAAAAAAGTTATTATAAACAATGGTGTGAGTGGTAGAGTAATTAAGACTGATTTACACACTAAGCAAACAAGGGGAAACAAATAAAACATAGAAATTAGAATTAGATATGATCCTTTAGGGTGAAATTATTTACTGTACAGAGCAGCAGCAATTATTGGTCTGTAAACAGGAAGGTGGTTGACAATTACACAATGAATAGTTAGTTATGTTACTGTGATTCATTATTATGCTTCCCTATGAAAGGGAAAAGAAAAGAAAGAAAAAGAAAGGAATGATATTAAACATGCACTATTCATGCACTGTGTTAATAAGATGATTGAGAATTAAACATGTTAATCATCAAAATGATACAATGAAAGTGATAAGATTAAGCAGATGAATAGGTAGAATACAAGCATGGTGGTATCTGATACCTATCTTTCAGAAAGATGTTGATGTATCAGAAAGTGTACCAATGGTCAATGTTCTTCGTTTCATGTATACTTGAATGATACGAAAATAGTGCACTCTTAAAATGAGAATTAAAAGTTATTACTATTGTAGGGTAGAACCTACCTACTCTTATAATGGAGGCAAGCAAGTTAAAATTTATCCATAAAGATAATTATTTGAAAATTATGAAAATTGTGAGAAATACCATTTGTGTTTGACACTAAATTAACAAAAATAAAAATACATTTTTAGATAATAACTTATTAGGTTACGCATATTGATGAAATCATTTTATAACTTTTAACTTTTTTAATTCTTTTAAAAAACTCGTGTTTTAAATATGTGATTTTAATTTTTTATTACTTCTATAAAAGTTGTGGATTATAACTATCTTTTTCATCTTTTTGTTTTGTTTTAATTTTGTATAATTTATATTCTTTCATTTTTTTTAAGTTGTTCTCTTAGTACATCATTACTCTTATATTTCTCAAATTCTTTTATATTTTTTTTATTTTCCAGTTTTTTAACCTTTATATTTATTTTATTTTATTTTATTTTTCTAAAAATCATGTTTAATGCAAGATTTCTCTTTCTTTTTCAAAACGTATACTTCTATGTATTTTTTTTTAATTTTTAAATCAACATTTTCTTATTTTAAATTATTTTTAATAATTTGATTAATGGTTTTGTTAAATATTTTATGTTTTCTAAACTTTTATATAATAATATTTTTTATTTTGAGATATTTATTTGAATAATTTAAAACTTTTAGTAATTTTTTATATTTTAAAATATTTTTTGAATAATTTGATTTTTTTTTAAATCTTCTAAATTTTTATGCAATCATTTTTCATTTTGAGATATTTTTTAATAATTTGATTAATAAATTAAAAGTAAAAATTTATTTTTTTTACTTTTTAATTTTTATTTGCTTCTTATGACTTTTTATATAGATATATTTATTTTATTTTTTTAAAACAATTTGATTCCTAAATTTCATATGTGATTTTTGTTTATTATATATATATATATATATATATATATATATATATATATATATATATATATATATATATATATATATATATAAATGAATATCTTGAAAAATTGATGTTACTATTTTTACATTTAAATTTTAATTTACTAATCAAATGGTCAAGACAAATTTAAAAAAAAATATTTATCTGAAATAAAGTAAAGAGACTATTAAAATACGACTTCATTAATATATATATATGTGTCTGTATGTATATATTTAAAGTACAACTTCTATTTAAATGGAGAATTTTGTTTTGTAAACATGATTCATCTTAAATTTGTTTTTTCAAAACACTATTTATCTATTTGTGTAGCTCTTTAAAAGATTGTCTATTTTAATAAATTTGAAAACAAAAATTGTTTCAGATTGGTAAAAGATCAAATAACGGTGTTATTCTAAGTATCTATACAAATGTGTGATTGTTTTTGTAGAGAGAACTTTAAGAGTTGATAGAAAAAGATGGAAGAAACGTCAAAGAGGAAAGTTGTTAATATTCAAAAGTTTAGAGAATGATATTATTTAACATTAACTTTATCAGCCGTAATAACAAAGTTTATATGATAAATTTAATATCAGCAGTTATCTTATTGTCACTATAAAAGTGTCCTTAAAGCTGTATATATGTATGAAATAACAAGTTAAGGAAAACGTGTTTTTGGTATACCAAATATGGTAACCTAATCTTAATGTGAATTATAACTAATTTAATTTTGATTATTCGTAAGATGTTGTGCTAAAAAATGGAGAAACAAAGAGACATATTGATGTTATATAAAGGAAAGCACGAGGCTACTTGGGCAGGGAAAGACAATGATTTTCTCCAATAATGTTTCACGTGCAGAATACGAAGTGGGACCCGCAGTGTTGGACATTTCATTTTTTTAAAACCAATTGTATAGTCGCTACTGTCTGAAGAAAGAAAGATTTTCTTTCAAAATCAAAGGCAGATTCTTTTAATGTTTCTTTTTTCTTCATTTTGAGAATGTATTTTTTAAAAATGTATAATATTAAAGAAGGGGTAAAGGCTAATTATTAAAATAATTTAAAATGAAACTTTGATTACACCACAAGAAATATAAACTTTTGTGATAAAAATTTAGTAATAAATATAAATTTTGACACTATTAATATATTAGTTGTGTCAATACTTTTATTTCTCATAAATAATTTTTACAATAGTGACAAATTTAAAAAAATGTCATAAATATTATTCACAATAGTGACAAAATTGAAAAAATGTCACAATATTTATATAAAAAATTGCATAATATAAATAATTATTAAAAAAATATATAATAAAATTATTTTTTAATAAAAATATAATTAATATAAAATTTATTAAATATTTATAGATGAACAGTTATTTAGTTTTAATTATTTGGTATTAATGATAAATTATTAATTTTTAATTAACGTGTTAAAATTGTTTCAAAATAATAATAATAATGTTATAAATTTATATACTTATTAAAAATGTTATAAATACATATATTTATATTAGGGAAATATTAAATTTATATTATTTTAAATTTAAATTTATGATTTTTTTTAACAAATCAACATTTTTTTCATTTTGGGATGATAATGTAATTAATAGTGATAAATATAAAACTTGTCATTATTGATATATTATTTGTGACACTTTTTAATTAATTTCAAACAATTCATTAAAAATAACAAAATAAAGATATCAAACATAATTATTCATTAATATAAAATCTTATATAATAAAATTATTTTTCTTTTGACATAAATATAACTAATAAAACTTTGTTGAGTGTTTATAAATTAATAATAATTATATAATATTAATTATTATTATTATTATTATTATATTACTAGTAATTATTAATAAATATTAAATTTACTCTACTTTATATTTAAACTTATGATTTTTTTAATGGCACAAATTTATTTAAATTTATGATTTTCTTTTCATAAGTCACTATTGTTTTTGTAATAATGCAAGATATTAAATTTATTATTATTTTGTATATTAGTTGTGGTTATTTTTTTAATTTGTCACAAAAAAAATTCATTAAAAATGACAAAATATACAACTCACAAATAATTATTTATTAATATAAAATATCATATGATAAAATTATTTTTATTTTAATATGAATATAATTAATAAAAATTTATTTAATGCGTATAAATTTATAATGATCATATAATATAAAATATCATATAATAATATTAAAAAAATACTAAATTTGTCTTACCTTAGACTTGAACCCATAACCTTTTGTTAAAAACACAACTATTGTTCTATTGTACCTTTTTTATAATTATTATACTTGTTTTGATATTTTTTTTCCATCTATTTATACTTTTATACTTTTTGTTATGGTATTAATAAATAATATATTCACTTCAAATTTAAATTTATTATTTGAATTTAACATATAAAATTTAAATTATCTAAACTATTCTCTCTTTATAAATATAAAAGTAAATAATAATGATATAGATATATAAGGATGGAAATAAAAAAAATGATTCATTTAAATGTAGATTGTTGAAAAAAATATAAGTAACTAATAACAAAGTTTCTTTTGTAAAATGATATAAAACAATAATCAATTTTCATCACTATCATCTTCATCAATAATATTATTTTCTTCATCATCTATTAAATCAATACACATCTCTTTCGTCACCATCGTCCTCATCAATAACTTCCATAGACATTATTGGATTTCCATTATTTGTAGTTTGGGTTAAATCATTTTTATCCAATGAAAATCCATGTTCATTATCTGACACATTAAATATAAATAAAATTGAGCCAATGTCTTCGTTTTCTTGACACGCCTCATTTGTATCTTCTTCTAGCACATCACATCAATCTTGAGGCTTTGTTTTCACTACTACTAGCCAATTAGGGTCTTTGGTATCTTTAACATAATACACTTTTTGAGCTTGACTAGCTAAGACATACGGCTCATTAGTCCTCAATTTACGTTTACTATTAACAAGAATAAATCCATATTTGTCTTCGTTGTATTCTCTTCCCTTGGAATACACATCTCACCAATCACATCTAAATAAAACAACATTATTTCTACCAAAGTAACCTAATTCAATAATATATGTCAAGACACCATAGTAATCCAAATTACCTAAATTCTCATCACCTCTAACTACAACTCCACTATTTTATGATTTCAAGTACATATCTCAATCCTTTATATTAAACCTCCAACCATTTATCAAAATAACTTGTATATCGAAAAACACGTGAATCTGGTCCACAAGCCAAGTGGAATAATGACTCATTTATTCTTGTGTCGCCTTCTCTTTTCAAAAGCCCAACCTACTGAAAAAGAAAATAAGATAAATATGTCTAACATATATAATAATAGTCAATTAGATTTAAATAATTCTTACATATTTTTTGAACCATTGAAAAAATTCATTTTGATGTCTTTGCTCCATATTTTTTGAATTTGTTTTCTCTAATTCTTGTTTATGCAATCTGATCATATAATACATGGTTATAATAAATTATATATAACTACAGTAATATAAATGTGTAATTTAAAAAGATCACTTACTCAATAAAAGGCGAGACTTCATCACAATTTTGGAAAACATAATTTGCTTGCAATGGTTTTCCAACTTATAGAAAAAAAATTAAACTTTGATTTATTAAACTGTTGTAAATGACCTTCATAATTTCTTCCATATCTATTTAATCTTGTCTTAACTCCATCCACATATCTCGAATAGAAGTGCACACACTCTTGTGCAATATAAGCTTCAGCAATACATCCTTCTGGATGAGCCTTATTTCTTACATATGATTTGAGCCTACGAATGTATCTTTCAATTGGATACATCCAACGATATTGCACTGGGCCAATAATCTTTGCCTCATCTACCAAGTGAATGGGCAAATGGACCATTATGTCAAAAAAGGAAGGAGGAAATATTTTCTCCAACTTACACAAGGTCAAAATATTTCTAGCACATGTAAAGTGTCTAAACTCAATGTTTTAAAACATAACTCTCTAAAAAAAGAATTGAGTTAAATTAGGGCCTCACAAACTTCATTTTGAAGAATATCACGAATTGAAAGAGGGAGAAAGCGATGTAGAAATACATGGCAATCATGACATTTCATATATTTCCCTCCCTTAAACATCTATACATCGAGAAATATTGGATGAATAACCATTAGGAACCTTTAAATCAACTAGAAATTCACAAAAATGCATGTTTTTCTTGAGCTGACATGGTATAACATGCATATGGAAATGTATATTTTCCTTCTTCAATCATGGTCGCATGAAGCTCTGGACGTATCCCCATATAGGCAAGATCAAATCGGAAATTTATATTGTCTTTTTCTCAAGATCCATCAATATTCCTACTATGTTGTCACAAACATTTTTTTCAATATACATGACATCTAAATTGTGACTTAATTTTAGACATCTCCAATAAGGCAACTAAAAAAAATACATTTTTTCTTCTAATTCTTAGATAATTGAATTTTTTCTCACTTCCTTTTCTTGATGAACATACCAAACATAACCTGTATATATTTATTATTAATAAAAATACCAATATATAGATACTAATAAAAGAATATAAAAAAATAACAAGTTAATATATAAAGAAAGATAACAAAGTAATTACAATTAGCTAAAAAATATAAAATATTATTTATTTAAATATAATTGATTAATACACTTTGTATATTTGAAATATGTCATTTCATAAACTTATGTCATAATAATAATTTTAAATATAAAATTTTAGTTAATATAAAATATAAAATTTTAGTTAATATAAAATATAACCAAAAGAAAAAGTTGTTTTTATCTTTTACTTGAATTAGTTTAGATTTATATTAAAAAATATATTATCTACTATTAATATTTAAATTTAAAAATGAATTTAAATAAATAAGATAAAAATGATAATGTATATATTTAAACATTTAATTCAATATTTTAATTCTATTTTTAATTAAGATAAAAAATTTAATATTTAAATTTTTAAAAAATATTTAAATATATAATAAAAAAGTAATAGTTTAAATAATATTTTTAAGAAACATATAATAACACTAACCTGGTCAAATTGTTGATATTGTTGAACTATATCATCTTCAGATAATTGTCAAGGAGCTGGACGATTTTCTTTAGTACCATCGACGATTTCCCACATAACAATTTCTTTTTTCATTTGGTAAACTTAAGGACCATGTATCCTCGTTACAACAAGGACATGCAAATTTTTCTTTAGTCTTCCATCCTGATAGATTTCCATATGCTTGGAAATCATGAATAGTGTATAAAATCGATGCATGTAATTGAGATGTTTCTTTCATTGACGCGTCATAGGTCTCTACACCGATCTCCTATAGTTCTTTCAATTCATCAATTAAAGGTTGTAAATATACATCAATGTCATTTTCAAGAGCACTAGGACTTGAAATAAGTGTTGACATTATGAAATAAGGATCTTTCATGCATCTCTAAGGTGGCAAATTGTACGAAATTAAAATAACTGGCCACACACTATATGAATTCTCATATTTCCAAATGGATTAAAGCCACCACTTGCTAGATCAATCTAACATTACGTGAATCTGCCGCAAAATATGGATATTGTGAGTCAAAATTCTTCCAAGCAATAGAATCAGCAGGATGTCTCATTTTTCCATCTTCATTAAAAGGCCTATCTTTGTGTCACCTCATCTCTTTAGCAGTATTAGATGTCACGTACATTTGTTGTAACCTTGGAGCTAAAGGAAAATAGCACATAACTTTATGAGGTAACTTTTTATGTGGATCTTTATATTGGGGAAGTTTACAGGTTGGACAAGAAGTTGATTTCAAATAGTCACCTTGATAAAGAATGCAATCATTCATCCAAACATATATTTTGGTGTAATCATGCCCAAGCTCACGAATAATTTTTCAAGCCTCGAAGTACGATTCAGGAACTTTATTTCCTTGTGGAAATGCTTTTGTTAACAATGTAAGTATGACATCAATTGCTTTTACACTCAAACCAAAAGGACATTTGATATTCAATAATTGAACGATAAATGATAACTTGGAGAAGTTTCTACAACCAGGATATAATTCTTGTTCAACATCCTCTAGTAGTTTATAAAACTTAAATGTTTTTTCATTCTTCGTATTATACTTTGAACTTGTTGTATACCTTGTTTCCTGGCTTTCTTTGGTGTCTTCAACATTAATAGCACTCTCAATATCATGTAACATACTTTGAATCCCATCACTATAGTTTTTATTGTCATCATCTTCATAATATTCCTTCGCTACTTCTTTATGAAGATCCCATATAACATAATATCTTTTTATCCCAATTGTAATCAAGTGCTCATATATGATTCTTTTAGATTGAAATAGATTATTGTTGCACTTTTTGCACGGACATTGTATTAACTTTCCTTCCTCAAGATTCGTAAATGCAAATTTAGTAAAGTCTATAATTCATTTTTCATACAAAGGTTGTGTTCTATCAATTATTTGCATCCAACTTTTATCTAATCCTATACCTATTAAAGAAAAATATTATATTAAAAATATGAGAAACTCTACAACTAGATGTGTTAAAGTTAAATGAAAACATATATTTAAAATACATGAAATCACATTATAAACATTTTGTATGAAAAAAAAATTGATAACTTTAAATTTAAGATACTAAAATCTAAGACTATGTTGCAAATAAGATATATTTGTATATAAATGCATAGATATAGAGAACAACAAAATTTAGTTAGCTTGAACACTTATATTAGAAAATTAATTCGTTAATAAAATTAATTTAAATAAAATTAATAAATGCTCTTCCGGAGAAGAAGCGTGAATCGTCCGAGGTCGCTTCAAGATTTGAAGAATGACCACCAAGCTATTGAGAAATATTGAGTAGAAATCTTCCTATAGAAGATTTTCAAATGGAAAGAGATTTAAGAGTACGATATGAGTACCCAATGAAAAAGATGAAGTGAGTTATTCCTAGATAATAAATGATAATAAATATGTAAGTTTTTGATTCATTCAGTCAATTATAACCAAATTAAGTATCATGTATATATTGTTTATAAATAATTATTTTGCATATATCTTAATAGTGAATAACATATTAAAAATAAAATAAGAGAAAGATGTTACTTTATTAGAAGATATATAAAAAATATAAATCTTATTTATTAAGATTCAATATAGCAACATAAATATTATTGAAGTATATATTGGAGAAATATATCTTCTAGATCTTAATGAATTTTAGTTCACATTCTCTATAAAGATTTTAGTGATATTAACAAATTGTGATAATTTCATTGAATAATCTTTATCCACTTCTACCCTTTTCTATTATGTCAAATTATGTATTTTTTATATGTAAAAAAATTAATATAATTATACTTCAAATTTTAATTTATTAAATTAAATTAATAAATATAATTATATATTAATAAATTAATTAATATAAAATAATTTTTTTGGGCCCATTTACTTTGTGCTCAGATAGATCTTAACAAAACTTTTGTCACTTTCAAATTTTCAGTTGCCTAGTGTAACTGACACCTCCACAAAATTTTTGCCGCTCTTGATTTTTCGCATACCCCTCCAATCTAACGAGATTTTCATAAATTTTTGTCTCTTTTAATTTTACATATACATTCTCAACTTAATCATTCCCAGATCTGAAACTCAACTCGAGCCCGCCGTCCTACGTTGTTCGCAAATTGGAAACTGAATGTCGTTCCATGAAATCTTCAACCAATGCATACCCTAAAACGAAGCAGTGAAACCATGACTACGAAGAATCTCGCATTTCGCACCGCTGTCCGTTGTTGAAGTCACATCCTGAGAAATACTGTTTCATAAATAAATGGATTTATTCTTATTCAGATATTAGGTGGTTTTCACGAATCAGAAATTCCGTAAGTGGTTCTAAGTAAAATAATTTCAACACTTATATTTTGCATGCTAAACAAATTCCGAAAGAACACATTTCTACCAAATCATTTGAATATAATCTGATCAAGGAAAACTTATCTATACTAAAGTCATTATACATTCAAATGAATATATACCTCAAACAACTTAAACGAAAATCCAAATTAGTTTCAAACTCAATCCAAACAATTTTATCAACAACATCCATAATAATTATATTCACAAATAATTCACAACATAAATCATTACTTTTCAATGACTTTCACAACATAAAAAAAATCATGATTAATATATCAAAATTATGACATTCACATACCTTATGTTTTCAAAATATACAATTCCAACTATTCTCATCAAAATAACATTCTTGTACAAAATGTATTAGTTTGATCAAGATACATCTAGACAATTAGATATTCTATCCTAATAAGCCATAATAATTAAAGTAACTTTCCTTATCATTTCAACTTCATTTAATCAATTTTAAGTTTACTCTTACATAAACGATAAACATATATATATAATACTCTTATCAACAATCAAAACATACCATCTCTTAAATTAACAAAGATTCACCTTTGTCTCATAAATTACACAATACAGAAACCCTCTTCAAGTATGCAACCCTTCCCTAAATTTTAGAAAAGGAAGCAAAGAAAACTTACTCGAAAACAACTTTTAATCCAACAAAAGCATTCTACTATCCACCAAAAATTCTAAAATGGATTCGAATATATAAAAAAATAGTGGTTATTAGTCTCTTAAATTACAAGCAAATTTAACTCGCTTCGTAGACCCATTTATTCTCCTCTTAGAGATAGTTTTACTACGCACCTAAATATGTTTTATTTCTTTGAGTTAAACCGTAGACATAATGAAAAAAAATTGAATTTCTTTTCACATATATTTAAAATTTTCAATCATCTATCAGCTATGATTAATAACACGTAGATTCACAAGAAAATGTATATAACTATATGATGTGATATGATGAGAGGAGGAATGGGGTGGCACCAAATTTCCTTATGTTGTCAAAAAGGGCTGCGTTTTGTGCTCCTTTTTTCTTAATATTGGAGAACAAACTTTAACTAATCTCAAAAAGGTATCACAAACATCTATAAAGACCAATTTCTAGTGAGTCGTGACCAACGAAGACCCTCCACTTCTTTTTATTGAAGGATGCTTGTGTTTATACTTGTTTGATAAGGGTATTCGATTTGCCAAGAAAAGCTAGGTAGGTGTCTGACAAGATCATGAAACTATTGACGGTTTTCCAAAACTCATTGATCAAATTCCAAACAATGAGTGAGATTAGGAGAAACTTTGAGATCATAATTAAGATCTGTTGTATATTCTACTTGATATTGTAGGCTTCTTTTGGACCAACTACACTAACGCTTGTGTTTGTTGAAAAGTAACCGAGACAATGGTAAATAAAAAGGAATTAAAAAGTTTCAAATTCAAATGTGAGTGTTTTTTTATAACTAGTTGATCATATTTAAAGAGAGCAATTTCAGTTTTACTTGCACCGTATACTATTGCTTGACATGTGAGTGTTTGATAGAGAAATATTATCGCCTGGCTTCTCAGTGAAAAGTTTCCAACCCTATCAAGACTTTACACACATATAAAATATTAATCACATCTTGGCATCTAATCTTTACTTTTGGTCATTCTAAAGCACACAAATAGGGATTGACACCATATATTAACTATTATGCTATTAAAATGCCATTCACAAAGTAATGTAATTATTACTTGCTAAGTGCCGTAGATGGTGATCCTTTGCTAGATAGTACTAGCAATACATTTTGAAGTGAGCATAAATAAGCTTCCCTATTTCTGTGATTCATGCATGGTTCCTCCCAACACTACTAGTTCGAATGTGGTTTCAATATTGAATTAATAGAATGCATGCTTATATATTCTTACCATACACACACACATATATAAGTGGCTGCAAGTTATATATATATATATATATATATATGCAACTTGGGAAGAGTTGATAAACTAGTGAGGAATTTTGATTAAAGAAATGTTTGCAAAGATGAAAAACAAAGTAAAAGGATGCATGATTCATGAATGTGGCAATATCTTAAGTTCAGGAAAAGTGTTGAAAATCGTATTCTTTTTTAATAAATTAAGCTTAGTTTGTACGCATAACTGAGCAAAAACATAACAGAGGAAGTAGTGAAAACCATATTGATTTTGATAAACCAAACCTTGTTTTGTAAGACCGACAAAATAGCTTAGTTTGAAGTTTGAACCCACAATTCACATTGGTTTCACGGGCTCCACTATGGAGATTAAACTATTGTGATTTTCTGGTGATTTTCAACCGCGTGTGTTGAGAATCAAAACTGCAATAACGTAATCAATTGAATCAGATTTTGCAATAACCAAAATCTAAAATAGTTTCCATACAGATAAGGAGGTAACTACCATGATAGTGATTGTAATTTGCACTGACCTAGCATGCTAGGCAATTAATTAAGTCGTAAAATACTGAAACAATTAATTCCGGAGATTGATGATTTTAACTTTGTTGGCTTTCTGAAAAAAAAAAAAAAAAAGCAAAAGGGTTTCAGAAAGAGACAAAGAGAGTGTGGGTTTTATCTTTTCAGCCCAAAGTCCAAGAGTGTGTGCAGAGAGTGCAGAGGAAGGAAACAACACCACCCAAAACAAAACATTAAACATTGCGTTTTCCTTTGTTTATTGACAAACCACACGAGCGGTTCTCGAACTGCATGCACTGCACACATCATGGACTTTTCTAGAGAGAGAAATTGCAACTCCCCACACACTAACTCAGTCACTCACAAACACTGTTTAGTTGTTGCTTTCTCACTGTGAAATCAGTCTCAAAATAAGAACCCTGATCTCATTTCACTTCCTCTCTTTCTTCACAAAATGCAGAGAGAGAAACATGAAAATATATTGAGGAGAATCGCGTGGGCCCACACATCTCAACCTTGTTATTGCTTCCTTCTCTCTCATGTTTCAAAAATTCTCTTCCTTAAAAACGATGTTTTCTTCTCATTCTCATTCTTGTAACCCAACCCAACTGTGTTCTCTCTCCATGTCCCTCTTTGTTTATGTGATTTAGTCTCACTCATAGATATGGAACCATATTGTGGTGGTAACGGTTTTCCTTCCATATATTCTCAATCATTCTGGCATTGCGATAGTTCTTAGGGGAGAGAGGAACCCCGTTTTGTGCACCCTTTTGCTTGTCTTTTGCTTTTGCTTTCTTTCTTTTGGTTTTTGTCTCAATGGGTTCTTCTTCTTCTCCATGGTACTTCAATAATGTTGGTGAAGGTTTCAATGGAGTCATGAGTTTCATCCCTTCTTCTTTTCACCTGGGTTCCCAAGCCCCGCACTTGGGTCACGGCAAGGCGCTTTTGGGTCCAAACCTTGAGATGAGTCTTCAGATGTTGGGCCCTTCAATGGTTCAGCCGCAGGAGAGTAGGGAGAAAAGGAGAACCAGTGATGAAGGGGTTGCAAACAAGAACTGGTCTTTGAAACGTGGGGAAGAAGAAGAAGAAGAAGAAGCTAACGGCTCTATTGCAGGGAAAAAGGGGTTCACCAAGCTTTGTGCCAGAGGTCACTGGAGGCCAGCTGAAGATGACAAACTTAAGAAGCTTGTGGCCCAATATGGTCCCCAAAACTGGAACTTGATTGCTGAACATTTAGAAGGAAGATCAGGTGATATAATTAGCTAAAATTTACTCTTAATTTGTTTCAAAGTTTGTATGTTTAGTCATGTTTCTGAAGTCTGAATTTGTCTTTGTATGGATTAGGGAAGGAATCTAATGAATCTTGCATGGATTTTGTTTTATTTATGTAAAATATGATGATTGCAGGAAAAAGTTGTAGATTGAGGTGGTTTAATCAGTTAGATCCTAAGATCAACAAAAAGTGTTTCTGTGAGGAGGAAGAGGAAAGGCTTTTGACTGCTCATAAAATGTATGGTAGCAAATGGGCCATGATTGCTAGACTATTTCCTGGAAGGACAGATAATGCAGTGAAGAACCATTGGCATGTGATCATGTCTAGGAGGCAGAGGGAGCAATCTAGTGGCGTGTATAGAAGGAGAAAACCTCTTATCAAAGAAAATCTTCTAAAGGGTTTGAATCTGACACTTTCAAACAATGCAACTAGTGATGAATCAACCATCTCAAACACCATTGATGAATCTGCCTCAACTTGCACTAACCTCTCCCTAACTCCCTCTTCAGCCAAGTTGACTCCTCCTTTTGGACTCTCACACCTACCAGGTATATCATAGAAAAAGTTTAGATATTTCATTGTTTATATGGATAGTTTTCTCAATGATGACCTATTTTCCACATTTTTATGGAGATTATTTGTGACTGGAGTATCCATTTCCTCCTTTCCATTTTCTTTCTTCTTTGATATCAAGTGATTTTAAAATCATTCAGAAGGATGAGTTTAGAGTAAAACTGTTTTCTACTTATTTTAAGAAACTCTTTTTGCAATAGACACGTGATACAGGCACATGGACACGAAAAGCCTCATTCTTATAAGTTCCTTTGCAGTGTATTTTTAAAAAATAATTTTATTTAAATTTTAATGTTCTATGATGAATTTCAATTTCATTTATTTTTAAATTCATATAAAAACAAAATTAATAAATTTCAAAATTATGAAAAACAGGGAAAAGTAGCAGTAAAACTCAGTTGTGTAATAAAATGAATTAAAAAGCTATTTGAAAAATACAATGTCAGCTGTTTTCACTTTCTCTTTTAAAAATTGATGAAATCCTGAAATAAAATTAATCAGTAAGCGGTGATTACAAGTCTAACTTTTATTAAAAAATGTGCTTCCAAACATACTTTATATATTACAATATTTTTTTTCAAAAGTTGTCTATTTTGGAGAAAGAAAAGCAAATTACACAATAAGCGTGAAGACCCTTTTGTGTTTGCTTATGTGTTGTACATTTATCATTACTTTGGTTTCCGTTCTGGTCTGAATTGGTACAAGTTCCCTATTTACCTTATTTTTTATTACTGTGATTACAGGACAATCTAAAGAGGATGTGTGGTTGAACAAGTATTTTGGTGGTTGGAACGGGTCAGAACCTGTGGGAAAAAGGCTAATGGGTGTGGACCAGTCTAGTTTTTCAGATGCAAACTCAGATGTATCAGTATCTGAGTCAGTTGTCACCAATAGGTCCAATTTCTCAATTTCTGAAGAGAAAGAGAGTGAAGCTATGGATGATAAGATTAACATGTCATTCATTGATTTTCTTGGAGTAGGAGCTACTTAGCTAAATTGCTGATGAAATCTCCACTAAGGATGTGTCTGTTGGGGTGAAAATAGGAGTGTGGTATAACATTCCCTTTTGTACAGTTGCTTCCATAAAAGGAAAAAAGGTAAATGGTAGAATAAATAGAGGGAAGAATGGAAAAACAGATGAAAAAAAAAAATGAGATATAACTTAAGTAGTGAGGGTTTTGACCAGGTCTTGTTATCAAGTTGTGTGTTTCAAAAAAGTATGATCATATTCAAACCTCTTGGTTTTGGATTGTTCCTGTCACAACACAAGCAGAGCCTTGTAATCCTGTGGTACTTTTGGCACTTTGTTAATCAGATGCCAAATTTTCATTATTTTGATCCTTTTACATCAATTTACTCTTTCCACTGCCATTTCATGTCTCTGGGTTTTGTGCATTATTGTCTGACATTGTGTTTGGTGGCACTATGACCATATTCAACATGCCCTAATAATAACTCTTCCAAACATTACAACATATTGTACTTTTGTATAAGTTGGAATGGGAGTAGATCATTTTTGTTTTATGTTTTTTATTTGTAAAATAAATTGAATTAAACCCAATGGGAATTTACTAACAATTGTTTTGAGGTAAATAATTAGCTTAGCCAATAATATAAAACTGAAGAAACTGCTGTGATAGAAAATGTAAAGAAAAGAAAGTAAGGGAGTTAGGCACAACAGGTAAATGTGGAACCCACTTGTGTGTTTGAAATTAGTGCTCCACAGGATCAGAGAGTATGTGAAGAGTTGAAACTGTCTTTTTTCTTTATTCTGAAAAAGTAAAATTGGATGCTTGCCTTGTCTTAGCTCTTAATCAAATAAAAGCATGGTAAAATGCCGAAGTTTTGGTGGGTGGAATGAGAAAAATGTGATAAGAGACCATGCTAGTGACACAATGATTTTTTATACATTAGTTTAATCTTTAATAAATTTGTAAATATATTATGATTCGATGATAATGTAAAGAATGGTTAGATATAGTTTAGTTTCTGTAAAATTAATCAATTTCGACTTTGATTCACGTCAAAAAAATGTTTTTTTTTATCCGTCTAAAATTAAAAAATATATTATTTTTTGTTTGTAGTATTATGCTACAGTCATTAGCTACTTTTTTTTTATCTGTCTAAAATTAAAAAATATATTATTTTTTGTTTGTAGTATTATGCTACAGTCATTAGCTACTCATGAAGGAAAGATTAGTTTCAAGTGGTGTTGATTTAGTTTATCTGATATATTGTTAACATTTAACACTGTTTATTAAAAAAATAAGATCTATAACATTAATTTTATTTATTTATTTCAAAATAAATATTGGAGATTAGTTATTTAAAGTTTTAGAAGAAGAAAAAATCAAAGAAAAATATTTTCTTACACTAAGATTATATTTCTATTGTAGAGGATCTAAAAGCAATGCAAATTTTATGAACGGAAAACAAAGAATATTGTCTATACATACTAAAATAAAAATGTATTATTTTGAAATAAATAAATAAATATTTAAATATAAATTAATTAAATTGTAAGTGAAGTCTTTATCTTCCTTATTTCAAACTAACAACTTTTTAGTATTTTTTATTTAAAATAATATTTTTGTTAGTTTTTAAAGTTTTTTTATTACTCTTAGAGATAATTAATGTTTTGTTTAGATTAGAAAGCAAATTTGAGAGAGTAGATTTGAGATTAAAATGTCTGAAAAATTTGATTATTTGGATTAAGGAAAAGATCCTAAAGTTTGAGTAGAAAATTTATAAAAATTTGTGAACAATATGATGTACATGATTGATAAAATAATCTTTTTAATAGATAGTTTAAATTCATTTAAAATTAAATATAATTAATTTTTCAGTAAAATTAATAAATTATTATTTTTAATTGATATAATTATAATATTATCAATTATTTTAAAATAAAAATAAAATTATTATTTTTAATAATGTTATTATTTTTATAAAATTATTTTAATTTTAATTTAATTTTGATTTTATTATTGTTGTTCTTTATCTTTATATTATAATTAATATTTTATTTTTTTAATTATCTTAATTTTATTATTTTTTTATAAATTTATTATTAATATTTTTATTTTTATTATTATTTTATAATGTTGATTCATCTTTCTGTTCAAATCCTCGCATATATGTGTAGAAAGAAGAGATAGTTTTTTTTTTTTTTTTTTTTAT
>Ga0209700_102734_pt1 | contig 35152 bp, 24 predicted proteins | sample SiratroredBW_FD_187528 | JGI IMG/M metagenome (GOLD analysis project Ga0209700, IMG submission 187528) | Root nodule microbial communities of legume samples collected from California, USA - Siratro red BW (SPAdes) (version 2) | ecosystem: Host-associated > Plants > Roots > Nodule | place: USA...
TATATATATATATATATATATTAAAAACACATTTAATTGTATAAATAGTTTTTAAAATGTTTAATTAATTAATATTTTTAATTAAATAAATTAAAATAATTATTACCTTACCTATTAAATTATTCTATTATAATTAATAATTAAAATTTGAACTTAATTTATAAATATTAATAGTTTAAGTTAAAATAATATGGGATACTTGTTTGTTTCTAATGTGGTAAAAGATAAAATTAACACTATGAAATATGCTAAAGTGGGACTTCGAGTGAAAACAGTATCGTCGTCGCTCATCACAACCACCACACATCCTTTATCCTCAGCCACAGCGCCTCCGCCACAATCCTGATCGCAGGCCGGTGCCCTTGCCTGTTCGTGTACTGCAACCTCACGATGTCGTCGGAGATTCTCACCGGTGGCAGTGCGTCGTTGTCCTCCTCCAAGTGAAAACATTACATATAATGTTGGTCTCAACCAACTACTTTTCTGCATTAACGGGAATTTACTTGCCTTCACTGTTCTTGCTCCTGTTGCTTTTTTTTTTTCTTGAAAGACGTGCTATTTTTCCTTCCTCCTTCAACTGTAATTGATTATGCTATATTGGGATAAAGAATCTAATTGATATGTTATGATAGTGTAAAACTTTTCTTCACTGTCACAAAAAAAAAAAAAAAAAAAGAATTTTTTTAAGCATTTTAAGAAATGTTGTCGGAAATTTTTTATTTGTTTGTTGTGTAGTAATATTGTGGCTTGGTACTTCAGCTAAACAAGGTCTCACTGTAGCTGGTTGTAGTATTCAAATTCGTAATGTGAGTGAATTAAGTTGTGGTTTTTAGTGTTTGGAGTTTTTGGTTGTGACTATGAAGGTTGCTGGATTTGGTGGGAAAGCTTATCTCTTTTTGGTGTGGGGAAGAGGTCCTCGGAGTGAGATTTAGATTATTTGAGATTGGATTCATCACGGTTGAATCCAATGCTAGTGGATAGTGTGAGAATGAGACAACAATTTTTCCCTCTTTGGTCTGTGATCTCTCCAATAGTTCTTCCTAGTTTGAGGAAGTAGATCCTAGGGATCCACCTAGAAATAATGTCACATTGGTGCCTTGTCTTACTCTCTTGTTAGCCAAGGTATAAAATGAAAATTTTAAAAATAATGAAATTTATTGAAAATATATATTTAGCCTAACTGTAACTAGATGATCTATATAACGTTAATATTAATTTCTCTCACTAGTGAAAAAGACCATCTCACTAAATATATACAACATATACAGTAAGTCTAATCATTCAACCATAAAACAAAATAACTTGACTTTATACAAATTTCTTCCTGCTATAGACAGTTCAAGCTTAAACAAAGACATGCTATCTTACATTTTTTTCCGGGGTTTTTTTTTTTTTTTAAATTTTGCTTTTGAAAAACACAAAAGGATCACATAACCCATCTATGGTTCATTTAAGTACTATTCTGTTTAAAGCATTTAAACAGAACACCAAACAATAATATATTATCATTCATTTTCCAATCCTTTGAAAAATGGAACAAGTTTTCTACACTTGACAATTTGTTAGCGTTAAATTAATTACACATATATATATTTACAAAATATTTATCTCAGAAAATTCTCAATTCCATAATTTGCTTCCATGAGTATTTGCTGGGATACGTTAAGGATTTGCACTCCCAATGCCTAAAAGCTCATCTAGAAAGTAGGGCAATCATTCTTGCAAATGAAATACATTACAGCACCACACTTCATATTGTTTAATTAGTTCTTCAAATTAAAGCAATTTATACAATGTTAGTCTAAGTCAATTTGGAGTGAAATTTAACATTTTAAATGATTAAGAAAATAGCAAAATGAACAAGAAAATGAAAAGATAAGAAACAACAAGTCATTATAAATTTAACTGCAACATTCTGACTCAAACAAATACAAAATGGTTTTCAAATTTATTGCCCTGCTGGTCTTCTATTGGAAGATTATAGAAAAATATTAGCCACCATTAACATGGTATCTCCTTTAAATTACCAAAACTGTTTCTAAGAAATATGGCCATGATGCTAGATGATACACAACCAGTCAGCTGATGAGATTGGTACCATATCAGGATCACTCACACTGGTGTAGTTTCCACTGTTCCTCACTTGTTGCAGCCAGCACCATATGAGCAGCATTTCTGCAGTTTGTTAACAAGACGCAAACTTTCAATTTCTAATGAAGTATAAGGAAAATTGTGTAGATATAAATCCAACCTAATTTTTTCCCTGCAATAATTTTTAAACCAAAATGACATAAATCCATCTTAGAAGTTAAAACTACCCTTTCTTTCTGCATGTCAGGATGTAGGTTTCAAATTAGGACCATCAGGTACAACTTTCCATGGAAAATGCTATGATAAAACCCTCCCTAGAATGTTTTAATGATTCAGAATAAGCAGAGACTGTCTGTGTAGATTAGATGCACTCACATTAAGAAACGGTACTGTTTGGTTCAACTTTTACTCCCAACTCCTCATGGGTGAGCCTGTCCTCATGGGAGAGCCTGTCCTCATGGGAGAGCCTGTCCTCATTGGAGAGCCTGTCCTCATTGGAGAGCCTGTCCTCATGGGAGAGCCTGTCCTCATGGGAGAGCCTGTCCTCATGGGAGAGCCTGTCCTCATTGGAGAGCCTGTCCTCATGGGAGAGCCTGTCCGCAGCTGAATCAAGACTTCCATTGGACAACAGATGTTCATACTCTTCTTTTAAGCCAGACGAGTCAATGCGCTCTGCAAGGTCCTGCTTAATTTGTTGCACCAAAGCCTCAATTCTATTCTTTGATTCAGCACTTGGCGACTCTCCAGCCTTGGCAGCCTTGGCAGCCTTGGCAGCCTTGGCAACCTCCGATTTCAATTCTTGTACCTTGCTCTTAATATCATCCGATGAGTTAACCAAACTATCGATTTGCTTTAATATTTCTTCGTTTATTTCTTTTATAACTGGGTTGGCTTCATCTTGTTTTGTAACATCTAAGCCCATCGACTCCAGAGCATTAACCATCTGTGACTCTACCTCTTTTTTAAAGTCAATGATTTTCTTCTTCAACTCCTCATCCAAATCACTTTCTGAGGATGCACCAACACCTCTAATTTCAGCCTTTAATGCTTCAAACTCTTTCTTTAGTCTAGGATTACTCAAGACTTGATCAACTGCCATCTTCAACTCTTGCTTAAGTGGGACAGTGTCCTTGCTTGCTTCTGACAGACGCTTTGCTTCAGATAATTCCTTGAAATACTTAAGATATTTCTGCAACTTACCATAATTAGGAGATGCATGCAATTTCTGTTCAAACTCCACCCTTAGCTTATCTATCTTATCCTTCAGTGATGGATCAAGACTTTCATAATCTGCATTTGCTTCTGAGACTTCCTCCTGTAGTTGTGATAACCTCTCTGTCAAGCCTGCAGCTTTAATTACCTCAGCGTATCCTTGATTGATCTCCCTCTCCAGTTGCTTTAACATATCATCGAAATCTAGTTTTGGAGGAATGGGAGAAGATTCCTTAGCTTTCAAAATTTGTTTCTTCGGTTTCTCAACCTCAACTTCCAGTTCCGCTTCAGGAATCTTAGCAACAGACAGATCCTTCTTCGTTTTGACTTTTCGCATAAGATCCATAGGAATACCTTCCTTGACAGTGTCCTTGCTTGCTTCTGACAGACGCTTTGCTTCAGATAATTCCTCGAAATACTTAAATTTTTTCTCCAGCTTACCATAATTAGGAGATGCATGCAATTTCTGTTCAAACTCCACCCTTAGCTTATCTATCTTATCCTTCAGTGATGGATCAAGACTTTCATAATCTGCATTTGCTTCTGAGACTTCCTCCTGTAGTTGCGATAACCTCTCTGTCAAGCCTGCAGCTTTAATTGCCTCAGCGTATTCTTGATTGATCTCCCTCTCCAGTTGCTTTAACATATCATCGAAATCTAGTTTTGGAGGAATGGGAGAAGATTCCTGAGCTTTCAAAATTTGTTTCTTCAGTTTCTCAACCTCAACTTCCAGTTCCGCTTCAGGAATCTTAGCAACAGATAGATCCTTCTTCCTCATTTTGACTTTTCGCATAGGATCCATAGGAATACCTTCCTGGACACAGCCGATCTTTCTGAACTTAAGCATGCGATGTTCTAGAAGCTCTTCAGTGCTCATCTTGGTGAGTTCCTGCATGACAGACAAGTAAAACATCTGAAGTTAACACAAAATTACACATATCTGTTTTTCATTAGAATTTGCTGCCTTAAAACTTACCTCCATGTTATCATTGATTGCTTTCTTTATCTGTTGAGATGTCCACTCTGCATGTGCATGTGCACCACCAAGTGGCTCCTATTTGAAAGAAACAACGAAGCTCCACTTAGATTCTATTCCCTAGAGAATATTGTTATCAATCTACGTAATGTTAAATGCTTATGTTGTACAAGAAAAGATCAATTAGAACAAATCAAAGCAGGAGTTAAAATTCGAAAAATTTGCCTGAATACCTAAAAAGACATACTTGAACCATTAAGATGATAAATTCCATGTATATGAACACGATTTAAGAAGAAAAAAAAAAAAGGCATAGCCAATGGCTTCTTACAGGTATAATACCATCTGCAATTTGTAATTTACACAATTCAGGAGCTGTAACCTTCAATCTCTCAGCAGCCTGCATAGGACAATAAAAACAAAATAGTGGATTTAAAAAAAAATATTATGAATTGAAACAGTCAAAGTACTGGCATCATATATACCCTTGGAGCAGCTTCAGCACTCTTCCACAAGATTGCTGCACATGCTTCTGGACTAAATCATGTAATAAATAAAGGTCAAACCAGTAGAAAAGAACCGTAAGACCTTTTCAATTAGTAAAAGATTCAAGACAACACAAGTACTCAACCATATCATATACACAAGGACATACATAATAGCAAATCAAACAAGAACTCATCGTGAGAAACGAAGAAAATAACAAACATATTTTAATGGTCAAAATTGAAAGAAAAACGCTATGACTTCTCTAATTGGTCATGTACCCACTGGCTTTTATTCCTGATCCTCCATGTATGGTTGTATATGACCCAAATTTATAGTTTTCATTTCTCATAATAACAAGAGTTCTTCCTTATAGTAACTCTGAAAATACTGATTCTGTCATTATTTTTTTGAATTCATAAAGTGAGAGATAAAAGTTATGTAATACAACCACGAAGCTTGTAATGCAAGCTTCACCGATGTGGGACTAAACTCAAAAATATGTAACACAACTATCCAATTTTCTGATGTGGCAAATGTCACCACGTCTTAGAAGAACATCAGTTTTATTTTGTTACTCTGTTACAAATAGTTTGCAACGTTAACATCATTTCAAGCTCTCCTGCTCCGTTTGGTAGAGAGGAAAAAAATAGAGGGAGTGGAAGAGAAAAGATAAAAACGGTAAGAAATGAGTGGAAAAAAGAGGTTGTTTGGATAATTTTATTTATTATTATTAATTATTACTATTTATATTCTTTTAATTCTTTATTATTATTACAATAAAAGAGAAAAAAATATACTCATAATTAATTATGAGTGACTCATAATTAATTATAGTCAATAAAAACACTTCTTTCTCTTTCATTTTAGCAATATAATGATTATGTTGCTATGTGTGATCCTTTCTGCGCATTTCTTTGCAATTTTGTGAAGAGAGAGGAGAGTGAGACTTGTCTTCTTTCTCCTCTTTTCTTCACACGTCTCATCCAAACCACCACCCTTCCTCCATTTCTCCTCCTTTCCATCCTCCACCTCTTTCTCTCCTCAAGCAAACAAAGGGTACGAGATAATATTATAAATTTTGCAAATAGTAAAGTAAAAAACTGAATCACCTTGCAACATAAAAGACAGCATTTTCAAGCATCAGTAGTTTATTAGCACATGCAATGGCTAGGGCACCACCTGAACCACCTTCTCCAATAACTATAGATAGAACTGGAACCTTCAGACCAAACATGGTTCTCAAATTCTGAGCAATTGCTTCACCCTGCAGGTATGAAAATTAAAAAATTGATTAACCATATAACAAAATAAAGCCAAAGAATCTTAGAGCCTAACTCACAACATACTTGGCCTTTTGCCTCTGATTCAAGGTCTGCGTAAGCGCCAGGTGTGTCAATGAATGTAACTATGGGGAACCCATGATGATCTGCATATTTCATCATACGAAGAGCCTTCCTGTAACTGTTTGAATTGGAAGTTTACCATCAGTGTCAAATGCAGATAAAATCAATGGAAATTAGAGTTTCCTATCTTAAATCTAGTTATTTGTTGTATCAACTAGAGTTCCTAGTGGACATACCCATGAGGAGTTGCCATCCCAAAGTTACGCTGAATATTTTCTTTAGTATTTCTACCCTTTTGGTGACCAATGAACATGTATCTTTTACCATCTATTATCCCTATAACAGTAGCAATAGCTGGATCATCATAACCTAACCGATCACCATGGATTTCCAGAAACTGAAACATGAAGAAACATGGGAATTCAGTTAAAGTGGTTCAAACACAAGACCAATTAAGAAAACGAAATAACTAAAATATTGAAGTTAAAAACAAAAGTAATATTTAGAAGACCTTTTCAGTTATGTTAGAGATGTGATCAAGAAAAGTTGGCCTGTTAGGATGCCGTGCGATGAGGACCCGCTGCATAGGAGTCAGATGCTTATAGAGATCCTTTAAAGCCTGAATAATAATGAGTGGTGAAAAGATGAGATTTCTACCAATTTTACTGTTAAGATTGTAGGTATTGAGAGGAAAAACAAAAAAAATATATTTGAATCCTGAATAAAGAAACTACTAATAATCGTATAACAAAATAATAAACTAATAATACAGGTAAAGAACCGGTAGCATAGACACCTAAATCTGCATTCAGAAACAAAGACTTACTATAAGCAACTATGAAATCACAGAGAATAAGAATTTTTCACAGGAATTGCCAACATGAATGACAAAAAGGTTAAACTAGTTTAATACAGAAAATCCGTGTGGGTTAAAATTAAAAAATATGCTATATATTCAATCTTGCAAGTAGCAATCAAAGAGCAGCATGGTCGCAGTATTCTCATGAGAACTCCTGTTTTATGTATGAGACTGAGCACAAAATCATAATCATCAACAATTTTCACATTAAGTAATTCAGTTTTCTTAAGAACAAAACTTATTTGTTAAGACGGCCAAACCTGCTCATATTTAGCATCCAATAATTGAATCTGATCACTGAAGTCCAGCCCAGTTTCTCTTGCCATCTGTTGTACCTGTTTCCAACAGTAAATAGCACTCCTATTAGCCATTAGCATTCAGCACAACCCCCATGAATCAGACAATTACAACAATACACCCTCACTCAAGCAAACAAAGCACTCAGCAACACACAGAATACAAACAGATTTTAAGTTCGAAGTTACATCAATAATCTTCTTTTGCAGCTCAACAAGAGGCTTCTCAAAATCCAAAGTGACAAGCTTTTGCTTTTCCTTGAGTGGCTTGAAACGGGCAAGGTGGGTCAACACCCCACCTTTCACATTGGGATCAGGATTAGGAGGCCAAGGATAGTCATATTTCTTCGGCTTCTTCAGCTTGGCAGCAACACTAAAATCCCTACTCTTCAAAACCAACCTTCCCTTCCCCAAGCTTCTCAAAGGGACGCCATTGAAACCGCTGGTTGAACTTCTCAAAAGGTCCGAAGCAGAAGCACCAGTGAGAGACGCAGAAGAAGCAGCCATTTTTTCCTTCAAACTCGATCCCCCAAATCGGAAAAATCTAGAAAAACATTAGCAATAACACAAGAAACTCAGAGTAAGATCACAAAAGCCAACACTCAACAAGGAAGCAACAAGACCAAATCAACAAGACCCAGAAAGGGATTTCGAAAAAAGAGTGAAAAAAGACAAAAACTTTATCTCGATCCAAAGGAAAGCAAAGAAAGAAAAAACAAATCTTGTCATGAACCCATCTGAGTTACTCAACTAAGCTCCATTTTCACAAAATCCAGGCAACATTGAGCAAGAGTTTCAAGTCCCCACAATCAAAAGAAACCACAACCATTCACTCATAAACCATTTAACAAGCTCCAGGAATTGAGGAAAATAAAAACCAGTTGGTAGGAGAAAAAGAAGGAAGTTTTCTAGGAAAATTACCAGGGAGAAGTTGAAGATCCAGAAAAAGAGGGAAAGGAGAAAGCCCAATGAAGTGGTAAGAGAAAGAGAATGCGATAAATTAAGGGGTGTGTTTGAGTGAAAGAGCTTCGTGGAGATCGCCGAGGAGAAGAGAAAGGAGTAGTTGTTGTTGGTTTGTTGAAGGGAGTGAAAGGCAAAGGAAGAGATTGGGGTTTTGTTGTTCAAAGAAGGAAAAAGCCAAACACCTAAGTGAAGGAGAAGGCGATACTTCTTATGCTCAATGGCTGTCACAACTCACAATAATGAGCCAGCTTTTTTAGGTTTGCCCGTTAAGCATATACACACAAATCCTTTGTAACATATCAAACAACACATCTTATAAAATTAAGTCTCATTTTATCAAAGTTTGTAAAAATAAATTAGATATAAATTTATAAATTTATTTATTACCATTACATGTGTTAGTTAAATTTGTTGGATCTTGAATTACTCCATTTCAGAGTTTCCCAATTTCATGTTTCAAAAGTCTAATTTTTAGTAGGTGGAGTTTATATGATGTGAGTGAGAAATTTTATAGTAGTCTCCTATTTCAAGTTATTTTAAATACATTAATAAACTATAATATAATATAACATAAATTGTGTTAATATAGACATAGTATTCCATATATTATAAGATATTTTATGTATAATATATATATATATATATATATATATATAACTAATTTATATGTGATATTTTACTAATGTGAACATTAACATATTATTTGACATATATATTAATGTATTTTTTTTAAAGAAAAGATAAAAAAGATCCTAAGGTTTCTGTTAAAAAATCATATATATATATATATATATATATATATATATATATATATATATGATTTACCATACTAGTTTGTGGCGTCACTAATTTTCGTACATCTATAGTTTAAGAAATAAAACGATATGATGTAAGAAATTACGAATATGTCTTCCATGTTAATTAACATTTTGTCCTGTATATTAAGTCTTCTTTTTATTTCCTGGGATAAAATTATTATATGCTTTTCTTATTTTCTAACTTATTGTTTTATTATATATTAATGAATATTTTAATCAATTATTTATATCAAGTTTTTGAAATTTCATAACTTTTTTTAAGTAAAATGAAATATGATAAATTTAATAATGAAACAAACATTTATCAGTTAATTTTGAAACCCTTACAAACTATATAATTTGGTTTGTAGAATACTTTTAATTCAGTATATGTTTGGGGACAAAATTAAGAATGCATGAACCAATGTAAAATTGTGTAAATGAATATTCTCTCAGTTAATATAAGATAGTTGTTTAAGGTATTTTATAAAAGAATATTTAATTTTTCTATTTCAATCAAATTTCAAATAAGTTACATACTTTAAGTTTTTAAACTCTCTCTTCATATTCAAACTATTTTCTATACATAAAAAAAGAAAAAAAAATAAGGGTAAGTCATGTATGTCTCTTATGAACAGAAAAAACCAAATTAAGAGATTTGGTTCTCCTTATTTATTTATTTTTAGTTTTTAGACCCTTTTAAATTAAAAATCACTATTTTTTATATCTTAATTGTTATGAGAATTTGCTAACTACTCGTGTTAAACAAAAAGTCAAATGTGTCCTTAAATATGGTTTACTTGGATAGATTAGAACCGTTGATGTATGTTTGTGCAACTTTCATCTTTCCGTACACGTGCCTGCTCCAGTACCTTCTATTACTTTCATGTTTAATTATACAAGTAATTAAAGTGCAACTAATAAATTCAATTTGTTAGCATCATAGATCTGCTTTTTCTATGATATATAAAGCAATATAAATGATGAGAAAATATAAAGCAATTCAAAGTTAATTACAATCTCTATATTTATGAATTGAAATAGTATTTTTTAAATTTAATATAATATAATAACAACATAAATTAAGGGGAATATTGATGAAAAATGCTTTAAAGCTTTAATCTCTACATAATTAAATAAATTAAAAATATAAAATAAACGAAAATATTTTTAATGAAAATGAAAAATTAGACTATAAAAAAACGTGTTTTATTAATGTGGTTGAGTGTTCATAGTGTGCTAGGGTTTCTTAAACGGAATCTAAGAGGAAACTGACGGCGAAGAAAAAAAAGTGGGAAAGTCAAAATACGTTGCTAGGTTTGGTGATCTGCTAATTCTATTTGGTTTAAACTGAAACTTTTTTATGAATTACTTATATTTTTTTCTAACTACTGTTGTTTACTAACAATAAAATAATATAAACATCCAAAGTGTTAAACTTTTCTTTAAAAATTCAATTAACGAAATATTTCTTTCTTCTGTCTATTTGTTGTTGTTTTCTCTTGAAAAAAATGAGTTTTCATTTTCCAGATCTAACCATTTTTTATTTAGAGAAGTAAGACAAAATCAGTAATAAAGGAGCAAAAATCTAACAAATATCTGGCTCATATAGGAGGTTGTTCTTGTGCATAAATTCAACATATTTAGTAACTTTGTAAGATTAATTATATAATCTTTGGCAGTTATGAAATCATCAAAATTACTAAGACCGAAGAAAGATATCAAATGCTCTGACTCAACAAATAAGCATAAAAATGTTATTTCATTTTGAAATTTTCTATAGGAGTAGGGTGTGGATCATGCCACCGGCCATTTACTCTTCAAAGTAATGCCAATTTTTTATTTTGCACATATTTCTGTAAGCTAAATTCTTATATTTGATTGAGGAAATCACAAGAAATTTAAGGTGATTCATAATAATGACTTTTACTTTCGAACATTCTCAAACCTTAAATTTATTTTGTTTACTAAAAATTTGTATTTTGGTATAAAAAATCAATTCTAATTCCATTCATTGAAATATGTACGTACCGTTTGATATATAGTCTCAAAAGGACATGAAAATAAATGTTAAGATGTACTTTGTTATTATACTATGTTGTTCTATGTGTTGATGTAGAAACTTAAAAGACTATTGTGCTGTATACAAAGAGAAAATCTATGAAAGACATCAAAGCTTATACACTGCTACAACACATGTTAGAAAATTAAGGTAGTAAAGTAATTCAACGTTACCCCATAAATTCTTTTTGTATGAAGTTACAGACTATATTTATTAAAAAGACTTCTCAAGGAACCTCCAATTCCTCCACAGCTAGTTTCTCATGACCAACATACAAGGCTTCAATGAGTCAAGTATTATGTGATTAAAATATAAGCGTCAAAAACATTCATCTTACTTTTATATTACTCCCTTGTACTCTAGATATACATGAAAGAAACCAAGATTCAAGCTTTTCTACCTATTAGTTTGAAAGACGTTGAACTTAATCTTACCTACCAAACATACTTAGGATACAATTTGGAGAACCAATTAAAGGAATAATTAAGTTAAACTAATAATGACTTCAAGAAATAATACTCGTGTCACAGTTAAAATAGCAAAATTTGGTAGTTTACCACAAAGTTAAAATAAAGTACTAGTTATAAATTCGAATTATAAGAGAAGAAAAACGTTAAATCAATTAATTATAAGTTCTTTCGATTCGAAATATAAGAGAAGAAAAAGGTTAAATCAATTAATTATAAGTTCTTTCAATTGACATGTGCACAAACTAAATTTGATTTAAAAACTATAAATTATTTTATCTTATTTTCTTTTCGTATGAAAAAAAATTATCCACACAAAAGCTAGCTAAAAGCATGGGCAGGACCACAACCAACCCATTCACAATGAAATGTCTTCATATTTACAAGGACTGGATGCGAGACAGATATACAAAAATACCATTTCCTTATCCAACTTAGACATGACTGGATATTAATGTTTTCAGCGCACTAAATCTTTACGTTCCGCAAAAGGTATTTTGGAGGGCAGAAAAGTGGACCCACTAGACTCAGCCAGTAGCATAAATCATAAACACATCCCACCAACATCACTGCCTGCAAACAAGCAGTTGTCCCTGAAACTCGTGAGAAGTAATTATATCATCTGGTTCAAACTGATTTCATCGCACATTACTCCATTTCTTTATGATTCGACTTTTATACCGTGATTCTAGTACCCAAGAGGGTATAAAACTTTTCGTTGCCTCTGGTAAATATGATAATGGAAAAGCTCAATTCAGTTAAAATATACAAATACAAAATAGGCCCAAAAAGTAAACGTTTAATCGCTGTTTAGCGATTCGAATGATGCATGATGAGACAAATATGCGCAGAAAGAAACATCCTCAAAAGTAAAACAAATATATCCAATATAGTAATGATAGAAAGCCTCACTAGCCATGGCTACCAAAGCTATCACGGTTATCATGCTGCCACCCATAACCCTGACCATCATGACCATGCTCCCCAGCATAGTAGTTCTGTTTCAAATGTGACATGTTGGGTGGAGGCGGAGGTGGTGGTGGAAGGGGCATGGGCTGCGGTGCCAATATACCTTTGCCCTCCCTTGGATCCACAACCATACCACCCTGTGCTTGTTCAAAAGGTACACCACCAATTCCTGAATTCCAGGGCTGGGGATAATTTCCTGGAAAGTTTGGGCCATTTGGGGCACCTTGTGGGAAACCCAACAATGAACTCTGGTCCGCACCTATATCAGCACCTGAGTCCTGCCTAGGCATATCATACGGAGCAGTATAAAATGGTTGAGCTCGTTCGTTTGGGTAAGGGGGGTAACCAAATGGCAAAGGAGGGTTCAACATAGGGTTTGAAGTAACCAGGGAGGGAACATTGGAAGGTTGAGCAGGGTGCATCGTTGGATACTCAGGAAATGGGGTCTCTGGACCCACTGCTTGTTGCCTGTCAGAAAACTGGGAAGGTTCTTGTAGGGGTTGCTGCATGTCAAAACTTTGTTGATGAAAGCCCTGTTGTCCACCTCCAACAGAGCCAGACATGGTGTCTGAAGGGTGTTGTTGACCGTAATATGGTGGCTTTGGCTGCAGGGTTTGCCTTGAAGGTGGTTGCTCTCTAGGTGTCTGTCTACGAGATTTTTCTTCCAGATCATGTTGCTGGGAATTTGAACCAGGAGAAAAAACTGGTCTTTGAGGACCTCTAGCAGTGGAATCTGAAGCTGTAGATTGCCTAACACTCTGTGCCTCTGACTCATTTCCATCTTCTTTATCAGCATTGGGTCGCAGAAGGTTGGCATGGCTGTCTTGGATATGAGATTCAAAATCAGCTTTCTTTAAGAAAGATTTGAGACAATGAGGAGCAGCACAGATGAGGATTCCTTCCATCATTTTGATTGTTTGAATCTTCTGGATTCTTTCATCACACCTGTTTCCCAAGAATGTCGAAAAACATAATTTACATAACCATATGATATTAAAAAGGTAGAGAACTTTTATACATGGTAACTATCAATTGAAAACAAATTCCCTGGTTAGTAAGGTCTGTTATAAAGAGACATACCAAGAAAGCTTCAGCCTTTGGGTAAAAGCACTTGTATGGTTTTATATCCAACATGCCCCCTCACACTAAGGTCGATCCTGACATTTTATGAACCTATGGCGAAATAATAAATAAGGACCCCTAATATATTTTTTGTAACTACTGTAATTAGAACCTTGCAGGACTCCAAAGTAACCTAAAAACTTTGGACCTGTAGACTAGTTATGAAATTTATCTTCGATTCAGAGTTTTATCACACTTCAAAGCTCTTCGTAAAGGCCCTAATGTATAAATATTTTAAAATACAAATACGTATTTCATAATGATATATTTTATTGCATATAAAATATTTTCTGTACTCATCAATACAAAATATTACATGTGAACAGGGTTTAATCAATTTATTAAAAAAGATGAAGTTAAAGCATCATTACAAAATAAAAAAAAAACTATTTTTCTCACATTAAAGTTACGCAACTTTTTCTGGGCCCTTTTCAATCATCGGCCCAGGGTGATCGCCCACACAGGCACGCCAGACTGGCCCTGCCTCACATAAAAGCTCTTGGAACTTGAAGTGTAAACCATACACAATGACTTGTGTTTAGCTCATATTTTCTGTTATTCTGGTACTGTTTCTATTTATAAATAAATAATCTTATATGTGTATTTTACACAAGGAAGAGTAATTTTGTATTTATTTTTCTTTATTTTAATACGGCATTAGTCACCGTGTTATCCTTGTTTTGGATCTGTCCTCGCCATCCTGATTGAAGCTTGTTTGATTTTTTCAGAATTTTTCTCTCTCCTTTAAGGTGGTTTCTCTCTGCACTTCATCTATGACCTTTTTCATTACTCTTGTGCAATCGTAAAATGTGGATTGTACTTCATCTAATACCTCAAGCCAACCTGTTATTTTCAATGAATCTTTTAAATGGTACAAGAATTATCGGAACTCTGGTTATACTACTTCTCTTGCACATATATATACATCTTTTGTTGGCTTCATTGACTCCAATTCTCTTAGTCCTCGGGTTCTAAACTCAGGTGTCACAAATAACATTACTTATAATAAATATTTTTTCTCTTCTATGTCTACCTTCGGTTATTTACCTACCATTATCATGGCTAATGGCTTTAGGATTTCATTTCACGGTGTTCGTACTATTCATTCATACTATTCATCTCCTCCTTCTTTATCTATTAATAATGTTCTTTATGCCCTTGTATCCCTCTTTAACTTATTATCTATTAGTCGTCTCACACATTCCTTTAACTGTGTTATTTCTTTTACCAAAGATTCTATTTGTTTATAGGACAAGAGTTCGGAATAGATAATTAGTATCGAATGTGAATCTTATGGTCTTTATCATCTACAAACATCTGCACATGCTGGCATGGTCAAGGATTCTCCATCTCTCCTTCATGCTCAGCTGGATCATCCTAGTTTTGTCAAGATGCAACAACTTGTTCCAAGTTTGGCTATGTTATCCGGTTTGTCTAGTGAGTTGTCATTTAGGGAAAAACAGTCATAATTCTTTTCCTAGTCATATTTCACAACGTGCTTCGCCTCTTTTTGCTTTAGTTCACTCTAACATTTGGGGATCAAGTCAAGTTAAATCTAATTTAGGATTTTAGTACTTTTGTTATTTTTATTTATGATTATTCAATATGCGCTTGGTTATTTTTAATGAAAAATCATTCTAAAGTTGTTTTCTACATTTCAATCTTTTTATAATGAAATTAAAAATTTGGAGTCTCAAGTGGTATCTTACACAGTGACAATGCTGGTGAGGATCTTTTTTGTTTTAAAGCTTTTATGAAATTATGTGGCGCTCTTGATCAAACTTCATATGTTTCTACACCTCATGACCTTCATCCCTTACCCTTTAAAGTTTTTAGATCTACATGCTTTGTTCATAATTTTTGTCTTGGTTTTGATAAATTATCCACTCAGTAACACAAATGTGTCTTTTTGGAGTTCACTAGATTCTAAAAAACGATATAAATGTTTCTCACACTCTCTTAACTGCTATTTCATTTCTACAAATGTTACCTTCATTAAGTCTTCTTTTCATTTTAAGTCTTTAACTTGTCCACATGTGTCTCGATATGATCAAGTACAGGTAAGTTTTTGTCATCAAAGTTGGTCTTGATGGTACTATTGATCGTCTCAAAGCACGTCTTGTGACTAAAGGTTATACACAAATTTTTGATTTAGACTATAGTGATACGTTTTCTCCAGTGACAAAGATGGCCTCTATTCGCTTATTCATAACCATGGAAGCTCTTCAAAGATGGTCACTTTATCAATTGGATGTTAAAAATGCTTTTCTTAATAGGGATTTGCAAGAAGAAATGTATATGGAGCAACCTCTAGGTTTTGTTGCTTAGGGAGAGTCTTTTAGATTGGTATGTCGTTTTCGCAAATCTTTATATGGCCTCAAGCAATCTCCCAGGACTTGATTCGGAAAATTCAACAGTGTTGTTCAATAGTTTGATATAACTCGCATGAGGCAAATCATTTAGTTTTTTACAGTCACTCAAGTGTTGAGTGTATCTATCTAGTAGTATATGTTGATGACATTATTTTTAAAGACAGTAATCACCATAACATCTCTCAGATAAAACATATATTTGTCACCACTTTCAGACCAAAGATCTTGACAAACTTAGATATTTCTTAGAGATTGAGGTAGCACATTCCAACAATGGTATTGTTCTCTCTCAAAGCAAGTATGTACTGGATATTTTGGAGAAAACTGGATTAATGAATTCAAAATCTATTGACACAACCATGGATCTTAATGTCAAACTCCTACCTAATAAGAGGAAACCTCTTTCAGATTCTGAGAAGTATAGAAGATTAGTTGGAAAATTGAACTATCTTACTATAAATCGTCCTGATATTTCATTTGCAATCAATGTGATGAGTCAATTTATTAATTCCCCACGTGTTAATCATTGATATACAGTCATTTGTATATTGAAGTACATTACAGGTTTTTCTGGAAAATGCTTGCTATATGGTCACAATAATCATATTGAAGTTATATGTTATTCAAATGCTTTGATAGAAGATTCACTTCCGGATCTTGTGTTCTTATTGGTGGTAATTTGATCTCTTGGAAGAGAGAGAAACATATTCTAACAAGATATAGTACTGAAGCAGAATATAGACCTATGGCCTAAGCCACCTGTGAGCTTATTTGGCTTAAACATTTACATAAAGAATTACAATAAGATTGTTCTTCATATTAGTTCAAATCCCATCTTTCATGAAAGGACAAACATTCAGATTGATTGTCATTTCATTCGAGAGAAGATTGTAGTAGGAGACATCAAGACTGAATTTGTTAATTCGAATGATCAGTTAGTAAATATTTTCACTAAATTTTTACTGAGACCTAGAATTGATTATATTTGTAACAAGCTTGGTACATATGATTTATATGTACCAGGTTGAGGGGGAGCGTTGAATGTAACGGACTTAATTCTGTTATTCTGTTACTATTTCTACCTATAAATAAACAACCCTATATATGTATTATACACAATGGAAATTAATCTTATATTTTTTTTCTTTATTTTAATAACATGTTAAAACTCAATTTTCTATTAAAATAAAGGGACCAAAAGTAATCAAACTCTAAGCCAATTGGTCAAAGTTGGTGACACCATGCCATTTACTAAATATTCCAAAACCTTAAGTTATTTAGCAATGGACATACCTCCGGTTCTCAAAATACATGGAAAAAAGTAAATGAATGAATATATAAAGACACATTTTCCATGCATATTTAAGCATTTCTAGTCTATTCCTACACATTGCTTTTGTACACATCATTTACACCTATTCAAGCTGGCAGCGCTTGATTTGTGAGCAATTGTCCCCTTATAAATATACCAATCAAAATAATGCCCCCACCCTATATCATGTACAAATGATGTGTAAGCCGGAGGTGTCTACAAATATTTATGAATGAATACTAAAATCATATTTCCAAAGTAATATCAAATTCATTGAAAATCATGTAATAAAAAGAAAATGTTTAGTACGGTTCAGAAATATAGCTTCACAATGAACCTCTTACTTGAAAATTGAAAGGCATACATAGTTTAACTTCAACTTAGTTAATATGTGAAAAACACCGGTAAAAGGACAAAAGAGGGGAATGGAACCATCTAAAGTATGTACTAAGAAAATATTATGATTCAAAGCGAAGTCCTATATATGGACCCAGAAAAATGAGTTCAAAGGTTAAAACATACAGCAAATATTAAGGAAACATTATGATCCAAAAGCAACCAATGTTCATTGATTTACAATATGAAGATCAGTGAGATAGAAATATTCTTACAGGTAGCACATTGAATCACTTCTAGAACAATCCAGACAAAAGGCGTGCTCACAAGGGCTCTGCATGACCATAAGCACGTTAATTTACAGTAAGCCAACATCAAAATATTTAACTAGTTATAGCACAGTTTCAGCGGATAACTGATTGAGGTACAAATTAGATATGTCATACCACATGTTTCTAAGTTTAAATATTGCAAAATTATGGAGCAATTAATGAAGGTGTTACACATAGGACATAAATGGATAAGAGAGGTTATTTGTGATTGCAAAGTACCTACCAGGTTCAAAGGGGAGTTTTATCTTACTACTATATTACCAACTATGATAGTGAATGATGGATGGTCTTCGAGGGATGAGGTAAAGGTAGAGTACCAAAAATGAGAATGTTAAGATGAATGCATAGCCAACAACCACACAAAACAGGGACAAAATTTGGAATGATTGTGCACAAGATATCAATATAGCACCTACATAGGAAATACTAACATATTCAGTTAAGGTATTTTGAACATGTGCAAATAAGACTACTGGAGTCATTGGTGGGGAGAGGAGATCACTTGGCTTTTAGCCCTATGAAAACGGAGAGAGGGAAACAAGGACATTGTAAGAAATTATTAAAAAGGTTCTATGGTGAATAATATCCTTGCGAATTTGGTTTTTAACTATGACTATTGTTATTGTTATAGCACACGTAGGTTAGAATAGCGCAAACACTATCTAAATTTTAAACATTGACAACCATGTCAACAAACAGGTCTGCTTCTGAGAGCATGCTTTACATCTAGAACTCTACATCAAAACATACTACATAGAAAAAAACAAATGTATTTGGACGCAGTTATCATTAAATGTATTTTTTTATTTCAAAAGCAAATTTAAGATAATAAAGCAATACCATCACTGTAATAACCAGAGTGTCATGAAGAAATGCTAAGAATAAAATCATAAGCCCATTATAGGAATGTACTAAGAGGATAACAACTCTATATAGCACTAAAATAAGAAGCTAACTCCAAATCAGAGGCATATAGGAGCATAAAACTTATATTCCAACGAAAGCTCTGGTCAATAAATCGAATATACATGAAAAAGAATTGAGTTTCCACTTAACAGACATTCAGCATTTAGACAGCATACTCTATTCAATAAATTAATTTTCTCTTTCTTGCATTACACTTTTGCAGAGGATACTGGCTGGAACCATACCAAATAACATTTCAATACACATTTGAAACAAATCCCAAGCAAAAGGTAAACTGGAATCAAACAACTTAGGTCCTGTCATGATTCAAAGCATGTAACAAACAGAAATCTCAATTTAAAAACATGCTACCATGCATAAATAATTACCAGGCGTCCATAAATGGCGACAGGGAAATCACAGCGAACACAGAAATGGACTCGCTCGCCAAGCTGGCGGCGCGACCTACGGCCCAAAGTCTTCACAAGAGAAGTAGCCGTGGCAGCACCGATGCCCTTTGCAACAGGGAGATCAGCAAGAACCAGATGGTCAGGGCAGGCAACTGTAACATTCTCAACAAGTGACTGCTTCACCCCTGCTGACCCCTCAGATGCAGGAGCCCTACTAAGCCGAATCTGAAGCATGTTTCAATCAAAATTCTTCCCCCAACTCACAAAATCTTCCTACCAGGGCTCAGAATCGGGATTAGGGTTATCGCAAAATACGCCTCCTCCTTTAACATAAAGAAAAAAAAAATCAGATTAAACCCTAAAAAATGTGAATGACAAATACGACACACATATATCCAGATACAACAATTAATGCAAAAAAAGAAAAATAAAATAAAATAAATGAGGAAGAGAAATATTATTAGCATTCCACATGTGCTAAGTAAACTGTATATTTAATTTGACATTTATCACATTAATCCATTCAACGTATATAGAAGATCTAAAGGAACCCAGGGGCGTGCAAATTATTTGAAATTAATTAACTACGATACACAAGAATGCGGTGAATTAGTGGAGCATCGAATCTGGCGTTAGCAGGATCAGACGCATTTGTGCTCAAACAGGTTCAAAATCAGGGAAGAAAACACAGGGCACTATTAAACCCTTCTAAACAAAAAGAACAAGGGATTTTGAATGTAAGGACTTTAATTGAGGAAAAAAATTGGTAATTGGAAGTAAGAAGTATCGATTGAGAAACAAACTCGCAGTTGACGAAGCTAGAAGCTTCTTGTGTCGGATTTGCGACGTTCTCGTTCGCGACGCAGAGGCCCTCCAAATCCAAGACACTGATGTGGTTTCTACGGACGAACGTGACACTGCGATTCAGAAAATGGATTAAAGTATTTTATCGGAGGAAATGTGTAATTTGCACCCCAAATTTGTGTAACCAACGAAAACTTAAATGGCAAAAATCAAAGAAAAATTAATAGAGAGTTCTTGTAGAGTTCTATTTAAGTCTTCAGAATTCATGGTTTTTATTTTGCTCTCAGATTTAGAGATTTAATTAATAATAATAATACATGCTTACAAATTAAAATGAATGAAATGTTAATTTTAGAGACTTAAATGAATTTTAAAAAAGTGGTTTTTAAAATTAATATAAATAAATTCATTTAAGTATCGTTTTATACTCGATTATTTATTTTTTATTATCTTTTATTATAAAACCAACGTCAACTTTTATAATTTTGTATATTTTATTAACATGTCAAATAACTTTTTAATAAAATGATGATGTGTCATCATTTTAAAAAAATTCCAATAAAATATTTTTTTATTAATTTTTGCAAAGTGACATCTAATTTTATTTTCTATTTTCATGATTTATCACTGTTTTAATAGTTATTTATTTTATTTTGTGTGATTATGTAATTTTCATTTTTTGTTATTATTTTATCATTATATTTATGGTTACTATATACTTTTTTATTATTTTATTGTTACAAATAATTGTAATATTTTTGTTATAACAACTACGGCTAAAATTATATTTCTTATCATCATTATGAATTATTATTATACTACTAATATTTTAAATGGTGTTGTTAAAATAATTAAAATCATATGGTTCTTATCATTATTTTCATAATTGATATCATTATTACAATGATATTATTATTGTTATTATGTTATTTTTATATTATCATCTTTCAGAACCATTTTTTTAGTATTATTATAGATGTTATATGTAACTACTATTATCAACATTGTAATTATCAACACCATAACTATTTTTACTATTTAAAACTATTGTGATGATCATCAATTACCATCACTTATTATCATCTAGTTTGTGTTATGATTAATGTCAAATGCAACAAAAGTCATTATAAGATGAAATATGGTGATGTATATAATGATAGTTATTTATGTCTTTTTGTATATTGAACATGATAAAACAAGGAATGAATATATATAATGATAATTATCTATGTCTTTTTGTGAATTGAACATGATAAAAGCATTATTGTGGTCATAAAAGAAATGGGAGGGAGGTTTAGGTGGATAGCATGGGTTGTTAAAGTTTGATCAATATGATTGTATAATAGTAATTTATTGAAAATAAGTAAGTTAGAGATTGAAATGTGATTTATCTAACTAAATTTAAAATGTAAAAGAGGTTATATGTCAAGTTCAAAGGATTGTATGTAAAGAAAACATTCTAGTCAATGGTGGAAAAACATAAGTAGCAAAATAATTAATGATCAACAAACTAAGGGGTAAGGAAATGAAATTGGGAATCATGCAATGGGAAGTCATCCCGGATAGGAAATGCATCCTTCTCCCTCTCAAAGCGACTTAGATGGTCTATCGCACCACTCATCTTCTGTATATCTAAATCAAAATTCTAGAGTAGTAGCATGCATTCACCTTATTTATTAACCTGGGTTTGGAGTTTTTTTTTTTTTTTTTTGGAAAGGAACTTCAAAGTATCATGATTAATAAAGACAACTACCTTAGATCCTAGAGGTATGATCTAAATTTATTTAATAAAAAATCAATGGCCAATAGTTCTTTCTGAAGGGCTTTCTAAAAGGTCAGAAAGTCATTTATTACAAATGGGTATATAAGATTAAATCAGATGACAATGATCAAATGGAATGATATCATGCTAGATTAGTAATAAAGTGATATGCTAAAAAAGAAGGTATTAGCTTGAGAGAAACGTTCTCTCCAGTTGTTAGATTGATAACAATTAGAGTTGTTTAAGCCTTGTGTGCTGCATTTAATTTACATCTTAAACAACTGTATATAAAAATTACTTTTCTTGAGGAGGAAATATATATGCTCCTACCAAAAGGCTTTAAAGAACAAGAAAACTAGGTTTGTAGGTTGACTAAATCTCTGTATATTTTAAAGTGGAAGCCTAGGTGTTGGTACAATAGATTAGATTTCTTCATTATTAGCCTTGATTACAATAGAATGAGTTCAGACCATTGTACCTATTACAATAGGGCTGATGAGAATGACTTTATCATCTTGTTGTTGTATGTGAATTTCATGTTGGTGGTAGACTCAAACAAAACTCGAATCCAAGATTTTGAGGCACAATTGACTAGGGAGTTCGATACAAAGGACTTGAGATCCCCAAACAAAATTTTAGGAATGCAAATTCATCAAGACAGGATGAAAATATTTGGCTTTCTTAGAAGAATTACTTACTAAAAATTTTGCGACCACTTTAATATGCAATGCAAGCCAATATCTACCTCATTTCCTATTAATTGTAAGTTATCCTTTAGTATGAGTTCTATCAATACAATATAGAGAATAAAAATGTCTCGAGTACTGAATATCAAAGGTGGGAGTCTTATCTATGCCATGATTTATACAAGACAACATTACACAAGTAGTGGGAGTGGTTGGTAGATTCATGTCAAATCCTAATGGAGAGCATTGAAGTGTTATTAAGATAATCCTTAGATACATCAATGGAATCTCATGTGTTGCATTATGTTTCAAAGGATAAGAATTAGTTGTCAAGTTTATGTCAATTCAAATTTGTAGGTGATCTTGATAAAAGGAGTTCTACTACTAGCTATGTGTTTACACCTATAGGAGGGGCAATAAGATGGTTCTCCATGTTACCATATGTTGTAGTTCTATTTTTACAAAAGCTGAGTACATGACAGTTACTTAAGCATGCGAGGAAGTTATCTGGATTCAAAGGTTAATGGAGGAGCTCAAGCACAAGCAACAAAAAGTTTGTTGTATATTGTAAGAGTTAGAGTGCCTTGCATATTATAAGGAATCGTGTCTTTATTCTAGGATAAATAACATAGGTATGTGCTATCACTTTGATTGAGAAGTAGTAGAGAAAGAAAGTGTTCATATGAAAAAGATTCCCATTAATGAAAACATATCAAATGTTATTACAAAGCTAGTTAGCATTTACCAGTTTATATGTATTTAATCCTATTGTGACCTATTGGAAAAATAAGCAATATGGTGACAAAGAATAAAGTGTAGTGTAAATATTTGATTAATTTCATCAAAATCTTCAAGTGGAGAATGTAAGAAGAGAAACCGCACATAAAGGAAAATTTAATTTGGTGTTTATTTTTCTTGTTATAAAATGAACACATTGGTTTATTAATAAGATACACCAAAATCTCTTCATTTTCTTTTTGCTTGAGAGAAACATCATAAGAGGAAATTAGCTTCTCCTTTAAGTTTTTTCTTGTATTTATTCTTTCAATTTCTAAGATAGAGTGTTATTGTTTTCTCTTAGAGTTATAAAGAAAGGTAATGTATTTTTTTCCTTTAATAGAATTACATTATTGTGTATTTGTCTAGTTTATTACTTTTCTCATATTTTTTTAAAGTTTCAAGTTCTTATATTGTTATACGTGAATAAATATCATTATGCCATGGGGAACACACTTGATCATGGTCGTTGTCGGACATGTTCACAATACTCGAAACTTGCAACACCATGTTCATCGCACAACAAATAGTAGAGATAAGGAAGGTGACAACCACATGCATAATACCAAAAGGCTCAACAAAAAATTGGGTTTGGTGGCTTCACAAGATTCGTAGCAATGTCACAACTAACTGCAAACACTGGAGTGTCAGTTATCGTTAAAGCCACCACCTACACCAGGGAGCAACTTCTATTGCTTATGGTGTCACCCGCTATTGTGCGCCTTCAAATGAAAACAAGAGAATGACATCCCAATGATGTTAAAACAAGGAGTCGGGCTTGTATGAAAGGATGATGATGCTCATGAAAACCACCATTACACGAGGGTTTAGTCTTGTTAGGACCACATATACCATGAATACCTAAAGAGAAACTAGTTACAATGTTAAGTTGCATGGTGTGGGGAAGACTACTAATTGAAGGCATGACATGTTGGATTAATTATTTTGTGGACATACATAAAGTAGTAATTAGTCCAAATTAACTTAATTGTCAACATATTATGTAACAATTATTTTTATTATTTATTGGGTTACATAAAATGATATTGTTTATATGTGAATATACATGTGGTTGAGTCAGCTGATAATATGTGGACTGGACTCATTATGAATTAACATAATTAGACGAGTCTCTAAACTTGTCCAAAGTCAGTTATTTTACTTTATCCTATTTAAGAATGAAAACATAGTTACATTTGTTGTTTGACCTTGGGAGCAGTTCTTATAAACTTTTCATTCTCTTTATTCTATGCACACACATAATTGATTTAGGAAGAACATGACCAACAGAGTGATAATTGAAAGTTTCTCTATTTTAGGTTTTAATTATTTTTATTTTTATAATTTGATGTACTCATATGCTATAATCAAACTAAATTAAAAATCCTAAAATTATTATTTCTTTCCATTGGTATAAAGTCAATTTTAGTTTCCATTGGTATAAAGTCAATTTTAGTTTTAATTGTGGTTGTAAAATTCATAAACCCTAAATTGGGTCTTGTCATAAATATTCAAAATAATAATAATAATAATAATAATAATTTTTTGTTGTGTAAATCTTTTCTTTCTTGTTATTCTCCGAAACCACACCTCTTCTATTTCTCACGTTCAGCATGTCATCATCATTTTCTTCTCCTCATCACTCCCGATAAGGGATGGTTTCGATGTGGTGGGATTTCCCGCAAGACGCTTCGAAGGTTGCCCGCAATTGCAAAGGCCATGAGGGCCAATGGGATCAAAGATCCGCTTCACATTACCGTTTTCGTCAGCCTTAATGTGCTCCCCAAACTCAACCACGAGGCATTGGATTTTATCGGCATTCAAGTTGTCAAACATTCTTGCGAGAAAGTTTATCTGGGAGTTTCTCAGAATTTGTTTAGGTTCTTTCTTTAAAACTGTTTTTACTTTATATTTTATTTTTGGTGGGTTTTAATAATGGGTAGTGATTTGCTATTTTAATTTATGGAAATAATAAGTATTTAATGAAAATGATAATATTTATTAGATTAAAAGCATATTAGGTGTACGTGTATTAATTATTATTTTATTTAAAATTTGGAACCTTAAAAGTTTAACTTTAGTATTTAATACCTTTCCGTGATCGTTTCTCTATTTTTTTTTAATGGAACTTTTTTCTTTTTTTTAAAAAAAGTTGTGTTCTTCTCTAGCCTATTTGTGTTATTGGTGATGGTTGATTATATTGTGCAATATTTCATTAAGTATTTATGATGTAAATATATTTTGATAATAATATCGGATATTTCATAGTTGAGAATTTGTTCTTGCGGGATGGATTGTGATAAAATATTAATTTTGTAAATATCGTTGGATGTCTTATATAATTTTAATCTCAACTTCATAATTTTAATTTCACCTTCATGAGTATGTTAAAAATTGTTCTATTAAACAATATTGTTCTTATTGTTGCATTAAGATTTATATTAATAATAAACTTACCGATTGTTTATTTTGAACATAATTCTTGGTGAATCATTTATTATATTCTTAAGGTTTTCAGTATCCTCTCGATATTAGCTTTAAAGATATGATATTATGGTTGAAAGCTCAACAAACACTGTAGATTAATTTGCTATTGTTGATATGTTCTATTCCATCTTTGCCTGTGCAAATAGGTTCCTTGATCAAGTCTGTCACGACCTAAATCATTAAGGGGGACGACGATCCAAAGAGAGAATAATGAAAATAATGGTTTGGATTTAATAGAGATGGATTCGCTATCATAATTTATTAAGGAAAACTATGGAAAAACTAGGAAAGGAAAACTCTGCGGGATAGAGCTGGGTTTAGGAGTCAGTTATGTGTGGGGAAGATATTACTACTCCTACCACAACACTTCTAATCAAATGAGTATTTTCCCCAAAATAGAAAAGAAATTGCAAATAAGAACAAAAAATAATTTATAAATTTAGGGGAGCCGACAATGATTGACCATATTTCTACGTATTTTCATTCATGATGGAAAATCAGGGCTCACGTAGTTCTAAACGAAAGTTATTCATTTGGAAATCCGATATTTTTTTTTGAAAATTTTGTATTTTGTATTTTTTAGAAATTTGAATATTTGATATTAAAAATTGTTATTTGAAAATTTGATTCGCTTATGGGAGTACAAGGAGGTGTGGATGACCGTGCTCAATACTTCTACGAGTTAGATATTTTTATGTATTTTAAGAGAAAAATTTCGTGTTAGATATCGTTTGATGTATATGGTCTTTTGATTATCCAAACAAAATAACCAAACTCGGTCATTTGGATACTTTTTATGCTCTTTCTGTAATTCTTGTTGCATATTTTCCTCTATGTTTTTGTATTTCCCTGTGTTTCTTATTGCGTGTTTCCAGTTATAATTATTTTGTTTGGTAATGATTGGATGGAGGGTCATATGAATGAGGGAAGAATGAATTTTGTAATGCATATGCAAAAAATGAAGCAAAGAAAATAAAGAAAATGGAAACAAATACTATAATACTAAAACATGCGTGAGCACTCACAGATCACTAAATTCTAATGTATCTTCGTTCTTCTTTCATCGAACCTAGAAAAGGAAGAAACAGTCTTTGGCAAACTTTTAAGATCAAGAATTATAATAATATTTGGTTGGTGGCAGAAACACCAAGCAAAGGTTATTGGCTGGAAGAAAAAGTGGCATTTTACTGTCGTGGGGAAGACTTTGAAGGAGACAAGAGAACCCAGTTTAAAGGCTTTTCTTTCTTGCTTCTTAATTTTTCAATTTCTTATTGCTTCTGAATTTTCAATTTCTTTGAGGAATGAGAATTTGCGCTTATGAATCCTCTTTATGTACGTGTGTGTATGGACTCCATAAATTTCCAATTTATGCTTTTTAACCCCTCTCTTCAATCGATTTCACTAAAAAAATTCTATTAATTGAAAACTCCCCTTGTTGGATGAAGATGGGAATTTGGGTCGTGGCCCAATAGTGCAAAAAATTGCTTAAAAATGGGTGAGGGTTTGGCTGAATTTTGTATTCTTTTTTTAAAGAGATAAAACTTTATTATTATTATTATTTTAATTTTTGAAAATTATATAACACATAAAAACGTGAACTATGTCTTTCTTTTTCTAAGATGATAAAAAAACCATAAAAAACTATTATTTTTTTCATGAAAAATAAAATCTAAACTATTTTTTTTCAAAATCTTTTAACACTTTTTTTCTTTTTTTTCACCTGGACGAAATTGGGTGTTCAAAAAGTCGAATGGAACTAACTATGAGGACTGGATGGAACTGATTAAACTATTTCTAGCAATCTCATGTGTTGAGGCTACTCTCACTAAAGATGAGCCTCCTATTCGTACTGATACATTCTTTGTTGAGGAGAAGATGAAATATAACAAATGGGCTTATTCCAACAAGATATGTATGATGACCATGAAGTATAGCACAAAGAAGACCATCAAGGGTAATATTTCAGAAGCCACAAATGCCAATAAACTTTTGGTGGACGTAGGGAACAATTTCAAGAAGTTTAATAGGATTCAAAACTTAAGTTATCTTAGTTTGTTAACTAAGACTAAGTATGATGGTGTTAATAGTGTCCGTGAGTATGCAATGAAGCTCACTAATTGGTACCACAAACTCAAGTTCATGGAGGTTGTTTTAGGGCAGGATTTTTTTGATGTGGCATATACTACATTCTCTTCCTTCTAAGTTTGAGATGAGGAGAAGATGAAATATAATAAATGGGCTTATTCCAACAAGATATGTATGATGACCATGAAGCATAGCACAAAGAAGACCATCAAGGGTAATATTCTAGAAGCCACAAATGCCAATAAACTTTTGGTGGACGTAGGGAATAATTTCATGAAGTTTAATAGGATTCAAAACTCAAGTTGTCTTAGTTTGTTGACTAAGACTAAGCATGATGGTGTTAACAGCATTTATGAGCATGCAATGAAGCTCACTAACGGGTACCACAAACTCAAGTTGATGGAGGTTGTTTTAGGGCAAGATTTTTTTTATGTGACAGATACTATATTCTCTTCCTTCTGAGTTTGAGATGCTCAGGACTTCCTATAATGCTCAAAAAGAAGAATAATATATGAAAAAGGGTAGGTGCCACATTGTTCAATATGCCTCTCATAAGAATGTTATGAAGAAGAATAATTTTTTTTTGAAAAGGTAAGAATACTAAAGTTTCATTCAAGAAGAAAAGTGGTGAAAAGAGTGGGTGTACATCTATTCTTGCAGTTGAAGAGTCATCTGAGATGAAGCCCAAATTCAAAGGCAACTACAAATTTTGAAAACTTTTGGACATAAGCAGATAAGGGCTAATTAACGAAAATGGAGTAATTTTATTCCTTAATTACTAAAAGGGTGCAGAAATTTTTTTATTTACCCAATTGGGTAAGTCATATGACATTGTAGCAATATTAAATAAGGAAGTCGTATGGCACGCTAACTTTTTTAACTACATTGCATTAGTCGTTAGGCAAAGTGGCAAATTTAATTGCAATAATTATAGTCGTGAAACGATCATATAACTTAAATGAAATTTTATATACTAAGGTCGTGTGTAACTGATGTACGACCTCTGTGTAATATTTATAAAAAAAATTGCATAACAGTAGCATGACTCTTTTGTTTTCTTTTATAGTTAATGTCGTGTCTAAGTGTCACAACTTGTGTGTTTCTTTTTTAACTGAGGTTATATTTATGTGAGACAACTTCTTTTGGTGTAATTTAATTAAATTGTGTGCTTGTGGCACAAATAGAACACTACAATATTATGTGTGTGTGTGCGTGTTGCACAAATAGAACATTCACACTTCTACAGTGCAGAGTTGGCTAAAAAGAAAGAGTTGGCTAAAAAAAGAGTTGTCTTAAAGAATAGTGAATGATAATAGTAAATTTATTTCATAATTTTATGTTTTCAAATGTAATAAATAAAATATTGGGTAAGGAAATGAAAATGAAAAATATATTATTAAATTGCAGAATGTCTTTTACAAATTAACATAATTTATTGTCGATGTGGGCAATTACTCCTATTGTGTCCTTCATTCCTACAATAATAATATTTTTTTGGTTTATTGATTGGTTCATCCATTTCATTATGGATACGTATAGTTGTTGGTCTTTCAGATATTTTACGTCTCATATGAGGATCTGGAATGAAATTTGGTCCATTATAAGTATACCAGTATTCCTCATTCTGCAGTGGATGAAATGACATCTGATAGGCTTTATAAATATTCTAGAGACTATAAACTGGATAAACAAACATTAATAACTTGAAGTTACAATAGGAAAAAACTTCAACGATATGAGGACAAGGTAGTCAGAGAGCTTGAAACTCCCACAGTCACACCACCATTCATTCAATCTCACTTTAAAGGACATAGGTCGTCGTCGAAGATAGAGAGAGGCAATCTCCTGAACATCAAATTTTGTATTGTCTTGATTAAATCTCTAGACATGATACGTGGCAGATTGGTGTTGATTTTTCCTCAGGGAAGCAACAATATCTTCAGGGAATTGATGACCACTTGCTATCATAGATGTTACCTTAATATCTCGCTCAACAAACCATTAATTCGTTCTTTGAAAGATTGTCTTAACAAGAGCCCAAATGGGTAAGGATCGTGCTCCCTTCAAGATAGAATTCATGCAGTCAGCTAGATTAGTTGTCATATGGCCATATTGTTTACCTCTATCATAGGCTTGAGTCTATTTTTCTAGTGGTATGTGATCTATCCACAAAGCTACCTGACGGAATTTTGCTCGCAATGCATATAACTTGGCTTGAAGTCTGGGTTGTTTCATTTCATAACCTGGCATATAATGCGATACTTAAATTGCAAAAATTAATAAACTTAGGTAATTACATGTATAAAAAGGAAGTGAAGAGATATACATACCCATCTTAATTAGTTGTCTTTTAAGCTCCGCATTTTTAAACTTCTTATTGAAGTTTGATGTAATGTGGCGGATGCAAAACACTGATTGCAACTCATGTGCTTCCCAAGAAACCTCTTGAGATTGCAATGCTGATAGTATAGCTGAGCCTCAGTCAGTTATGAGGCAGACATTTGGTTGGGGTGTGACATGTGCACACAATAACTGAAAGAACCATATCATGGCCTCCTTTGTTTCTCCTTCAACAATTTCGAAAGCTAATGGACATATGTTGCGGTTTCCATCTTGACTAATTACGGTTAACAAAGTTCCATGATATTTGCCAGTTAAAAAGGTTCCATCAACTTGGACAATGGGCTTGCAATAATCAAAACCTGTCAATATAAGGTTTAAAAGCCCAAAAGACACACTTTAATATGTGACATGAGTTGTCTTCTACACCTTCAACAACAACCGGTGAAGTCACATATTGTACAATTGTTTCGGGAAGACTTTCTTATAAAGCTTGAAACCATCTGGGAAGATAATTATATGAGTCTTCCCAGTTCCCGAATTCCATGGCAAGAGCCTTTTGCTCTACTATCCAAGCTTTTATGTATGTGACACTATAACCATACCGATTTTTTATTTCTGCAATCAAACTTTTCACTGGGATTGAGGGATTTTTCCTTACACAATTGACCACGATTGATGCAATTTGGTGTGAGTCGAGGTTGATGTGATCTTGTGACATTAAAGTTGAGAGACAAGTGTGAGGTGCTTCAATTCTTTTGATCTTCTATTGGTCTCTAATTTTAGAGTAAGATGCTCGAAGTCGCCATTTACAACTGTTGTTATAGTGAATGCAGCTAACAACATATTTGTCTGTCTTTGATTCGACAACCACGAATTTGTATCCTTGCTGAATGTAGAACTGTTTGATTGCAAATATTGTTGAATCTTTGGAATTGAAACACATGTGCTCCTCAAGCTCATATTCCATATTCATTATTGTTGTGGTATTGGAATATGGATGAATTGTGTTTGCAGGCACATCATCTTCCATGTCCATGACATCAGGATTTTCATCTTTTGAGCTAGAATCAATTATCATATCTTTGGATAATTGGTTCTTCCTTAGATATTATACAACTGCCAGCACCGTGAAAATGATCCATAAAATTTGTGATTGAGAACGTATTTCAGTAAGGATACTTTAATATGGAATGAAGAGGAATAAAATGTGATCTGAAGTGATTTAAATGAGCATTATAGTGAATTGAACAAGCACTATGATTTCGTGGATGCATTTATGTATGGTATAAATTTAGGGTACGGAGAAAATAAAAAAAAAAATTTCACAGTCACAGTGTCACTCAATTGGGAATCTTACGCTTGCTTTTTGTAGGTTAATTGTTCAAAAAATTTTTTGGCATTGGACTGTGTAATAAAGTGCTAGGCTAAATCTCACACATGCTTTTGTAGGTTAATTGTTCAGAAGTTTTTGGCACTAGACTGCGGAGTAGACTGTTGTGGTAGTGGCGTGATTGTGAATAGTAAGTAGTCAATTATGAACCCAGGTACAATTATTTTACTGATCAATTTTGGCTTTATTGGTGTATTATTTGAATTCAAAGTTCAATGTATTTTTTTATTGAATTCAAATATAAAGCTTTTTTATTTAAATCATTCAAAAGATTCTCTTTCACTTCACGGTTCCATCACTTCATCTTTTTCATTCACGGTTTCAGCTTCGCTTCAAGGTTCCAATGCACTTCACGGTTCACTTCACCTTCTTCAGAGCATCTTAACCAGTTCAGTTCTTTAGAGCATCTAAACTTCTTCAGAGCATCTTCACTAGTTTAGTTCTTTAGAGCATCTTCCACGTCAAGGTACATCTGATATTTATCATCTCTAAGATAAGATTCAAATTGGTTCAAAATTTTCATTGATTACATCTGTATAAGTTATTATGGACATCATTATATTTGTGTTGAATCTGTTGGACTTGGAGAGTGTTGAACCTTGGTGTGGAGAAATTGGTCCATAGCTTGTTTCCAACGTTGTATTTTCATCTCTCTACTGTTTGTCCATAATTAATTTAGAAGAATTATTAATCATAAATAATAGTATTTATTACAAGATCTTAAACAGACCCAAAACTAGAAGGTTAAAGCCTCCTCAATTGGACCTTGCTTTCAGTATTTTTTTTAATATGTTTATTTTTTTTATACTGTATTTGAAAAGTGGTTGGGATTAAAAGAAGTAAAGAATGATCTTGTTGGGAAGAGTCCCATAGAGTTTGGAATGAGTTGTTGTTATTTATGATGAAGTAAGAACCTTTTTGTTTGAGAGTGAGACGACGATGAAACGTGGGTGCACCTTTTTGCTCCATCTTTCTTTCACGTTATTGGTCTTTTTTTCTCCATCAAATTAAAAACAACTTTTTTTTATATATTAATGGCAATCTTAAAAGAAGTAAAAAATGAATTTTATTTTAACAATTTTAATTCAATATAAATATTATTTTAAAGAAAAATTATTTTTAAAATTTATTATTGAGTAATTATATTTTTAAGAAATTATCAAACAACTTTGTTGATAATATTTTCATAAATATTGTTTTCCTTTTAATTTTTTTCTGTTCCTACATTTCAAAAAATAAAACGTACGCATACATTTCAAAATTGTATTTATGTTAATTAAAATGAAATAACTACCTTTTGTTTTTTAATATAATATATTTAAAAACAAACAATAAACGAATCAAATAAAAGTACTGTCTCTACCAAAATATGTTAATTTTATTAATTTACAATTTAATTAATTGATTTTATAATTTAATTTTTATTCAGTAAATTTGTCATTTAATGGGATATTTGTTTTAATTAATTTCATTAATCATTTAATCCAAATGGACCACAATATACCAATTTGGTCAAAGCTTCAAGTGAAATGCACCTCCTCTTTAATGTATGCACCCCTCTTTAATACATGCATCCCTATTTAATGTTTGACCCCCTCTTTAATGCATGCATCCCCTCTTTAATACTTGCACCCCTCTTTAATGTTTGCACTTTTATTTAATGTTTTCACCCCTCTTTAATACTTGCACCCTAATTTATTGTTTGTACCCCCTCTTTACTACTTGCACCCTTCTTTAATGTATATTTGGACCCTTCTTTACTACTTCACTCCTTTTTTTTAATCTATGCACCCCTTTGACTAGTTACTCCCATTTGAGGATTTTGTAACAATGATATATAATCAACGTCTTCTAGCTGACAAGTCTCTATTGCGCCTTCAACAAAAACACGTTAACAATGATATATAATCAACGTCTTCTAGCTGACAAGTCTCTATTGCGCCTTCAACAAAAACACGTTAGGAAAGTAATTTGGGAGGGTAAAGAAAGATTACTTCGCCCTCGACGACATGCAATTTATTGTATGAAACATAATGATAGACTCGATGATCGTGTAAAAAACTTAATTCATCATGCTGGATTCAGACAGTTCCTGACACTAACCTATATTGAGATTAATCATCACTTGATTGCTGCCTTAGTTGAGAGGTAGAGAACTGAAACACACACATTTCATCTACCACTTGGAGAGGCAACAGTCACGTTAGAAGATGTGGTTGTCCAGCTCGGTCTTCCTATCGATGGAGAACCGATAACTGGTGTCAGTAGCGGTAACCTTGTTACTTTATGTGACCACCTTTTAGGTTTTGTGCTACCTGAAACAGTATATAAGGGAAATAACATAAAATTATCTTGGCTTAACAATGAATTTCAGGACCTTCACCATGATGCTAACGATGTTATGGTAGCACAACATGCACGAGCCCACATCTTGACATTAATTGGAAGTTTATTAATGCCAGATACATGAGGCAGCAGAGTCGATCTGATGCATCTTTTACTTTTGAGTGACCTAGATAACGTTTCAAATTACAGTTTGGGGTCAGGTGTTTTGGCATGCCTCTACGTGCTCTTGACCGTGGAGTCGATTTTAATCAGGAGAATATCGGTGGATGCACGCTACTTCTCCAATGTTGGGCATGGGACCACATCACATGCCTTTCTCCTCCAGTTCAGAGACTTAGTGATGTTGATGTTACTAATGGCCTTGTTTTTCCGTTAGTGAAAAGGTAATTTAAATTATGTTTATGCATGATTTACAAAATTCATCAATTGTGAATTCTTTATGAATAACATTTTTTTTCATTGAAGGTGGTCTATCGTGGTGCAACACAGAATTAATACATCCACCACCATGGTTCCTCAGTTACGAAAAACATTGGATCAACTCCAACCAAAAGAGGTTTTTCCTTTCAACTAGCCACACTTTCATTATACATTTTGCCATAATATACTATTTAGTATAGCTAATGTCATCTATTATTACAATTCTTGTGGACTCTGTATTGTTACAATGAATTGAGTCATCTGAATAACCATGCAAATTTCTCCTGTAAGTCAGGTCGTAGTTCCTCTTATATGTTTTGCAGCAGTAGAACTACATCAAGTTGATCGAGTGATGAGATAATTTGGGTTTCGTCAAAATATTCCAAACGACCCCTTAAATCTGGATTAGCTACACAAGGAGGACATGAGGGGTAGAACTAATCAATATTGGCCACAATATCATGTAACTAGGATACAAATATGGAATGAGCGTTATAACTGTGTAATTCAAGGCATTCAATTCCCCAAAAATGGTCACTTGCGTGATAATACCCCTTACATGCAATGGTATATTAGACATTCTATTCGATACATTATGCCACCTCAACCTTCTTGTTGGAAACTGTTTTGGCTGAAATACAAGAGGGGGGGTGAATTGGATTTCAAAACTTTTTGAAACAATTTGATATTTTTCAGTAAAATGCAATTCTGTTTCACAGACTGGATCTTTATTTGAAT
>Ga0209700_102735_pt1 | contig 35150 bp, 14 predicted proteins | sample SiratroredBW_FD_187528 | JGI IMG/M metagenome (GOLD analysis project Ga0209700, IMG submission 187528) | Root nodule microbial communities of legume samples collected from California, USA - Siratro red BW (SPAdes) (version 2) | ecosystem: Host-associated > Plants > Roots > Nodule | place: USA...
ATAAAAGCAGAATTAAAAAAAAAAAAACATGAATTAACATATGGAAGAAAAGGGTGATCTATAGAGTTTAAAATGTAAAATAATAAAGTTAAAACTTGCATCTTGATTAAAATATTATAATTTTGACTTTCATCAATCATCTTATACATTTTATTATCATTTCCATTTCTATACAATAATACATTATATATATATATATACATAATGACACATATACTTGACTCTATCTCTTTAAGACTCATGCATTGAATAGACCCTAAGATATATACTTGTCATACAACTTCAAACTACAAATCTAGACATCTCTCCTAAATGAGACAAAATTAGTCTCCTTGAGACAGTTGACTCTCACTACCTACTAATATTCATCTATTTAATTAAAAATCTATTTGATTAAAAGAATTATTGGACAATGGACATCCTAATTGATCTAGAAGCCAGTCCTTTCTTGAAAACATTATGTTATATCATATGCATATACCTCTACTTATTCATTCATTCATTCACTTCTTAATCTCAATCTAAAAAATTACAAAATCATCAATAATATTCAATCTTAATCATAAATAAATTATTTATATCAAATCCTAAAAAAAAAAAGACTTTTTTTAGCTTGACCGAGAATATCCTAGTTTGAGTGCTAGATTAAGTGCTTCTATCGCTTAAGTGAAAACCTTCTCGCTTAAGCAAAAATGAATCCGAGAAAAGGTCCAAATTTTCACTTGATTTGCTTGAGGGAGAATCTTTTGACTTAGAGCGAAATATGCAAAAAAACAGTTTTTAGAAAGAAACTAATTACTACATAAAATATTCATCACAAGTCATATTCAATCTTACCTCTATCAAAATCAATATATAGATATTACACTATGTCAATACCAAATTTCGTTCGAACAAATAAAATTACTTTTAGAGAAAATTGGAAAAAAATTTCTTCAATTAATTTTTTTAAAAAAGAATAAAAATATTTAAGAAAAATGTTCAATTATTTTTATTAAAAAAGTAAAAAAGGTGTTATAAAAAAATATTATAAAATTGAAAAAAAATCTCTTTAGTGAAATTCAAAATAATTAGTTTACACCTTTATGGTTTTTTTATTTTAAAAAAAATATAAATTGTAGTTTGATTCTAATCCTTAGATTTTACATTAAAATTTAAATTCAAATAAGAAAATAAAATGACTTTAAAATTAAAAAAAAAATCTCTTTTTTGAGTAATTAATTTAGGTTTTTATTGTTTTTTATCATGTTATTTTATTTTCAGAAAAAAAAAATTTAATTTGGACCCAACCCATTATGTTTTACATAAAAAATAAATAAATGAGATATGTTGTTTGTACCCCTTTTATTGTTTCCTGAGAATCGCATTCTTTCACTTGAGCCAACAAGTCAAACTTCCTTCTCGCACCCCTGTCTCTTCTTTTGGGACCCAGGCAAATCTCCTTTGCAGACCCCTCATTTTCTCTTTTCGCACCCCTTATCTCCCACTTGCACAACAGGTCAAACTTTCTTCTCGTACCCCTGTCTCTTCTTTTGGGACCCAGGCAAATCTCCTTTTCAGACCCCTCATTTTCTCTTTTCGCACCGCCTATCTCCCACTTGCACAACAGGTCAAACTTTCTTCTCGCACCCATGCATTCCTCAACACCCTGTCTCTTCATTTGGGTCCTCAAGAAAATCTCCTTCTCAGATCCTTCATTCTCTCTTCACGCACCCCACTCTCATTTGAGTCTCATCCTTCACCCTTTTTCTCTCACGCCACTAAATTTGCACATACCCCCACACTCACTTTTTTCTCTCCCAGCACATACACAAATTGCCACACACCACTAATTCAGTTATTTTCCACACCACCCACTCTTTACATTTTGCACACTCTCTCACCTCACGTTTACCATTTTGTTATATGTATTTTCTCCCAACACAAATGCACCTCTCCTTCACTGGCAATATCTTAAACTCTAAATTTTATAAAATTCAGAAAAATATTAAAACTGAAGTAGTGATCAACCCTTTCATTGACTTTGTAAAACTCTACTTATATTTGTTAGTCCATACAAAAAGATTGATTGTATGTGAGTCACATCTATTAAATGTATTACTATATTTGAGAAATCTTCCATGAATCTCAGATAATAATCAATTAAACCTGTCAAACTTCTTATCTCTGTAATTGTCTTAGGGCGTTTTTACATAAACACTCCTGTTTTTACATAAACACTCCTTTTTCTTTGGCTAGGTTTACTTAGATCACTCCTAGATGATATCACATGCCTTAAGAAGTTCACCTCCATCAACCCAAAATTTTCACTTAGAGGGTTTGGCATACCATGCTTACCCCTCTAAATCTCCAACAATGGTCTCAAATGTTCATTATACTCTTTCCTTACTTTGATGTAGAATCCAAGAATTAAAAAAAAAAAATCTCTAATTGGAAAACCCAATCTATCCATACAAAATTGAGACATAAAAGAGTGTGTCGCTCTAGAATAAATATACTTTCACACATTACCAACTATTAACCAAGTTACTCGATGAAGAAATGTCAGCCCCTACTAAAATAAACACATTCCTTGTTGCCCGAGTCTATTGCCATTATTCCCCATCTGCTGAAAATCACCCATAAGAGTTATCCTCTTGTTAGGACAATCTTTGAAAAAATACCTTTCCTTTCTACATGGAAAACATTTAGATTTCCAAGTTTGTAGTTGAGGAAACTGCGATGGAATAACTCTTGTTCTCTTTTGTTGAGGCCTAATAGCTTCATTCTCAACATGTTGAAAATTGCCTACTGATGCTATGCTCTTCTTCGAAAGACAATTTCTGAAAAAGTGTCTCACATTCGTGTTCGTGAGACTCATTATGATAATATGTGATCCATCATACTAAAAACATCTTTGCCTCTTTGACTGTTGTGAACTAAATTATGGTGAAGTTGTTCATGTTTTAGGCTATTAATGTTTAACATAAGACTTAGGTGGTTGTTCCTTGATCTTTTCACTGAACTTAAACTGTTTATACCTTTTGATGTACTAGAAGTCACATACATATTAGATTGTTAGAGTAACTAAAAAGACTATAACACCATTTAGCTCTCTTTCCCCAATTAAACCATTTAATAAATCTTGGAAAGCATTCATATAAATATGATCAATAGATACTTCATACATCTAAAAGATCACATTAAGTCCTTTAAAGTCAAAAAAGTCATATCCACTTTAAATTTGCATCCATGTACAACCATGTAACACCCTACATAAAACGGAAAATGCTACCACCAAAGTAGAGATGTTGGTGTAAAATTCAACAAGTCCTTAACTTTACATATTGCATTCTAAAAGTATTTTAGAATTAAGATGTAAATTTATCGTCATTTATAATTCTATATTCTTATTTTATAAACTGATATATATATATATATATATATAGAAAAATAAGTATAATTGTGTTATGTTATGTATAACAATCCTATAAATTAAATTTTAAGTTGTGAATTAAGAAAATAATAATTAAGTTTAAGTTAATTTAAAGGTGAAGGTTTAATTTTGAAAGTTTAAATGAGAAAAAAGAATTGAATAAAAGATAAAATAATCTTTTATGGATACGAGGAGTCTCCTTTATCTTAATAGGCTATTAAAAAAATAATTATCCTTATCTTTCTAAAATAAAAAATAAATCATATATATATTATCCTGTTTCATATTATTTAATTTATCTTTACTGTTCTCATTTCCTTTATGTTTTTATTTTCTTAAAAAAAATTACATATATTATAACACATGAATAGATCATTTTTTTCATACATTAGAGTAGTTTTTCATTGTTACAAGTTACATTTTTGGATCTGCAATATAGTTTGGTTGTTCAAAATAATACAGGAACATTTAGAAGACAATGATCAATACTTATAATACTTTAAGATAATTTAGCTACAATATGTTTGACAGAACTCATCGTTATCCCTCTATCTGTAAGTTAATTTGTAAAGTTCTCTTATATAGTTTCATTATTTTTTATTTTTAACTTTTGGATAAATTAATTTTAGTTTAAGAAAAAAAAACCTTAGAAATACTTATGAGGAAACTCATAATAAACTTGTATGTATAGTATAACGTAGTTTTTTCTCCTACCCATTATTTGTTAAAGGAAATATCCAGTACATGGGAATTGCGAAAATAAAAAGGTGAATGTGTTTGATGGTAAAGAAATGTGAGAGCGAAAAAAATTGAAAATTACAGGTATCACATATTATTTCTATATCTTTTTTAGTTTTCTTCCTACTTTTTAAAACCAAACTTTCTTATTTTTATAAGAATTCACATGTTTTTATTTAATCTTTTTCCTATTTAATTTTTTTCTAAATTATATAAATGATTTTCTATCCTTTACCTTTTATTCAGTTTCACTTTATTGAGGATATAACTCTCTTGATTCTTGATCTAGCCAATAGCATTTTTTAATCACCATTGTCTGTAGTAACATTCTTTAAAAAAAAAATATGTTGTGTTTGTGACAATTATACCACCACTATGTTTAAATATCAATAGAGTTATTTTTAAACCGATGAAAACATTATTTAAATCACTTCAAAATTCCGAAGGTTAAATTGAAACAAACTTAATACAACCTACAAAATGAAAGAGCATTTATATCGAACAAAAGGATCTTCCTCATTTATCCACTTCTTAATTACGTTGATTATGAAAATGGGCCTAAGAAAATATGGGACATGATAAGCCCGCCAAAAATAGTATTTTCTGTTTTTTATGTTTATTTTTTGTTTGGGCTTATTTTACACAAGTCAGACTTCTTCCTGTACCTCTATAGAAAACATGGAAAAAATTGAAATGCTTTTAAATAAATCTAGTAAATAATCTTAATATTCTCATTCATTTCAACCTACATCCTCAAAAGTGATTTTCGTAAAATCATATTTAAGATTATACAATCTGAAAAATATTTCTAGATTCGGAAAGAACTTCCGAAATGTGGAAATGATTTCCAAAATTAAAAATAACATTCGGATTATACCTGAAAGATTCTAGAAATTATTTTTAAATTTTAAAAATTATTTTCACATTTCGAAAACTATTTTTAGATTTTAAAAGTTATTTCAGATTTGAAAATATTTTCAAAGTATGTGTTTAATTTTAACTTCTAAGTTAATTTATTCCGGAATACAAATCCAGAATAGTCTATTCCGGAGTAGAAAAATAGCTTCTGAATTAAAATTTAAAAGGTATAATCTGAAATACATTCGTCGGATTGGACTAATTTGGAAGTCATCATAACACCATCTTCACTTACCAAAGTACACTTAAGTCTTTTTCATAAGAATATTTTGAAAATATAAAATTTTATAAAGGTGCATGAAGAAGCTATAGAAGTGTAAGAAGAAGCAGTCTACAAGTCATCAACGAATGGAGGATCCAAACTCTGATTGCGCTTCGCAATTCGAACACAGATCCTGCTATTGACATCTCCTAGTTACTATTCAAGCACCCTCCAATGGTGAAAACAAATATTATTTTGTCGTTTGGTTAAAAATACCTCTGAAGAAAATATATTTCTGTTTATGGTATTATTTTAAATATATATATATATATATAACGTAATCTTGGTTCTCTTGTAGTAATTTCTTAAAGAAATACCCTAACAAAAACAAGTCTATATGTTCTATTAAACTTTTTTTTATAAAACAAATTGAAGAAAATTAAAACAATAAAATTGGTTATTTTTATAAAAAAAAAATATCATAACAGAACTTGTTTATGTATTTGAATTCACACCTTCTAGTACCACAATAAAATGGAAAGCATTAATTTTACAAAATAATACAACAGAAATGTGTTTTCTTTGTATTAGTTTTCTTTTAAACAAAGTTAACACAACATAAACTTGTATCCATCGAAAACATTTTTCTCAAAAACAATAAGAGGCGAACGTTGAGAGATTTAAATACCAATAAGGAGTGCCAATATCAATGAGCTTTGAATACAATTGGAATTGCCCAAGCAACATCCTTGGTTTTGTTCGTTTAGATAAAATTCTCCCCATTATATAGAAGAAAATAAAATTGAAAATTTTAATATTTTTACAATAAATAAATATATAAAATTAATTTATATTCTTTAATTTTGGGAAAAATTATATTGAAGTACTTTTATAAAAATAACTTGACTGTAATTTATAGTAAAAATCCAATTTATTTAAACTTCTTATTAAATATCTTATACGTTTGTTTGATTGCAAGATATAATTAGAGTTATAAGATTAACTCGTGGTTGATAGATCTATTTCAACTCTTTCCTAAAATATGTCTTATTTTATTGACGTGTGAAATAAGTGAGTTAAAAAAAGTTTCAATTCCAAACATTCATATACATTAGATTATAGGATGAACGCGAAAGTGAATTGACCTACTACAATGTTAAAATAAAATTTTAATTTACTCTTAAGTATTTTCTAGAATGGATGAGTTTCTAAAATTTTTAAATTATAAATAGATTAGTCAAAATTTTACATTAATTATGAACTGATTCTTAATTAATTTTTCATTTACAACTTAGTAGCTGAAACTTTTAATAATTATAGTTTAATCTCTAACTAAAATCTTAATATTTACAATTAGATCCTTAACCAATTAATTCTCTTATGAAATATTATTTATCCACTGAATAATAATTATGATTTAATATTTTATGTAAATAAGGTTATAATTTCTATTTATTATTCAGTAACTTAAGATAAGTTTATGAAAATATTACATTCTTTTACTTAAACAAAACTTTCACACTCATTTATTTCTGAGTCTATTAAATAATTTTCTGATTTTTTTCAGGTTATTCAATTACTTAAAAAAATTAAATTTTTTATATTATTAGTTTATGGTTAATTATAATTTTCCATGATTATACTAACTTGACATTATATATTCATTTAACATTATTATTTCTTTTTTATTTTTTATATTATATGAAGATATGAAGAGAACATCACTACTTGGATTTCTGTTTTTTTTTTTTTTTTTTTTTTTATATAAAAATATATGTTTTACTTCTTTATTTTACACTGTATTATGTTGTCAAACCTAAAAGTGGGACCAAATCAACCTTTTTCATTTATATATTTTTTAAGTAAATTTTTTGAAATTGTCATTTTTAAAGGAAATATGTTACTTTGTAAAGAATTGACTCTGATCCATATAACATGGACATTTTAGATCTATAGATTTCTTCTTTTGTAGACTTTTTAATCATGTGGGATTTATTTTGTCCTAGGTTAAGTTCTATGGACTGGGACAAGTTAATATAATATCATACACTAAGATATAAAAGAAAAATTAAAAATTAAAAATATAAAATACGAAGTAAAAGAATCATCAATTCTATTAAAAATAATAATAATGTTACTTTGATATAGATGAGGGAGTAATTCTCATTTGACACTGATGACTTGATATTGATGTGTCAATTTTTATTTAGAAGATAGGGGTAAAATATCAGATAAAAGTAAATTTTAAAACATTAAAGAGAAGCGTTGATTGGAGAAAAAGAAAGTATGTGAGCTGAAAGAGAGAAAATTAAGGATGTGGGTTAAAATAAAGAAAAAGTTGTGAAAACATGTATGAGAACGCACTACAGGAAATACGATGGGAGAATCGGGTTGGAGAGCTGAAGGGAGAAAGTTAGAATTTAGATGCAAAAAGGGAAAGAACCTGTGAGCGAGGTGAGAAGTTCAGTATTAAAAGTGTGGAGGGAGAATTCGATGATTGTTGGTGACAGTGATCTTGGAAGTGATCAGAGGCATCTTGGTAAAGGTTCGAGAAGGATAATGTTTAACATATATTACCTTTACTCTTCTTTAAATCTATTTTCCTATATATTTGTTTATTTATTTGTTCTTTTTTTTTTTTTAGGGTATAGATATACAACTTGGAATGGTCATTAATGGCACCAAAGCCACTCTTTGTAGTGAAGCCTAAGCTGGCACCTGATGTGGTGAAATGTTGGAATTATATATGGTCCTTTAGAAAGTATGTTTTGTAGGTGTATAAAACCTAAGTTTACAACATAAGTTGGTCAATGGAAACCACTGCATAATTTGACTTCATATCATATGTCAAACACTACCTATTATGCGAGTATAATTTATTCAGAGAAATCACAAAAAGTTTTATATATTGATTGATCATATAAGCGAGCATTAAGACATTGAGTTGTCATTCACCATATGTATGACATATGTTAAAAAAATCCTTGATAATGTCACATATCAGAACCTTGCTAACCTTATTATTCTGTGCCTAGCTTTTGACTTGAGCTTTATAATTTAGATTTATTATGACCTTATTGGAAAAAAGTTGAAGTTATATGACTCTTTGGACAATCTGTTATGTGGGTATATAAAATCACTTAAGTTTACCACATAACTGATCATTGGAAACCACATAATATTTCTACATAATTTGACTTCATATCATATGTCAAAGGTTATACATTATGTGACTATAACTTATTTAGAGAAATCATAAAAAATTTTACGCATTGATTGATTATATCAGCCAACATTAAGGCATTCGACTATCATTCACCATATGTATGAAATATGTTCAAAAATCCTTGACAGGATGCCACGTATCATAACCTTGCTAACCACCTACTACTTTATGCTTAGCCTTTGACTTGAGTTTCATAATTTGGATTTATTATGACCTTACTGGAAACAACGTTGAAGGACACACATCATTTAAAGAAGTTGGAATTATACATGGTCCTTTGGACAATCTGTTTTGTGGGTGCATAAACCACACTTAAGTTTATCACATAAGTTGTCAATGAAACCATATAATCTTTCTACATAATTTGACTTCATATTATATGTCAAAGGTTGTACATTGTGTGAGTAGAACTTATTTAGAGAAATCATAAAGAGTTTTATGCATTGATTGATCATACTAGCCAACATTAAGACATTGGGTTGTTATTCACCATATGTATAACATATGTTCAAAACCCCTTGACAGGATGTGACATATCAGAACCTTGCTCACTGCCTACTTCCAAGAAATTATGAAACTCTTTTAAAACTCCTTTGTTTAGGTATTAGGTTTGTTGAAAAACACTTTTTTGAACTCATGTAACAAATTAGGAAAATAAGAACCTTATCCATTCATGTTGCCTCTAATTATGAAAAAAATATAGTTCTAATGTTGTGTAAAGAAGTATGTCCTTCCATTTATAGTCGAATAAGGTCAAACTAAAAGTACAGAAAATTATGAAACTCATTTTAAAAGGCATGAAACCCACGTCCAAGTAATTTCCTATGTTTCAGGTTTGCTGAGAATGACATTTCAACTTCCGTAACAAATATCATACCTTTATTCTAATATCAATTTTATTGTCCCAACTAACTTGCCAAAAAATACTAAAACACATCAATACTCCATACCGCACCAACCACCACGAACACACAATCCCAACAATAGAAAATATCCTATCGTACCAACAGAGAATGTTACACCAACGCCAAAAAAAAAAACACAAGACATATATAAAAATATAATAATCATATAAGAAAAACGCACGTCAGAATGAAAAAACGCACGTCAGAATGGAGGATAAGATAAGAGGGGAGAGTAAAAGAAGAACGAAGAAAATAGGGAAAGAAAAGAACAAAAAAAGAGACAAACAGGAAACGAAAAGCAAATATAAATACACATATACAAGTGAATAAAAAAAAATTGTTTTGGCACGTAATAATATCAAATGAAAATAATGATACGTAAAGTATTAAAGTATCATCACCTTTTTATCTAATGCTTGATACACCAATAATAAAACTAGATAGTAGCAAATATTGGTAGCGAAAGTAATGATAATAATTTAATTTCTAATAATAATAACCATGATGATAATAATTACGTTATTTGTAGTCTTAACAATATTATTCGTAATAATAATATAAAAACAATAACATAACAATTAAAACAAAAAAAAAATGATAATAGTGATTGTTATAACGTTCCAAATTTATAACATATCCTATTATTATTATTATTGCTAGATAATATAAATGGGTTATTATTTTTAAAATTTTAATATATTATTTAACTGAAAAAAAATAAATAATTATTTAATAGGAAAAAAGTAAAAAGTAAAAAATGCAACAAAAAAAGTTAAAAAGAGAACACATAAGTTTTCACGTGTATGTTGGAGGACTTTTCCCTCTCAAAACTTGACCATTTCTAATATGAATTTCAAAATCAAAGACTAATCAAAATAGTTACCATTTCAATTGAATTTCAAGAAAAATCTAATTATGAGATCTGACTTATAAATACAGTCTGACACACTCCTCGTTTGCAAACGAAAAAAACAATCTAAGGAGTCATAGGTACAGCGGGACAAAGTGGTAAATGTGAATAAATTTTATTTTAATTTTTTAAATGTGTAGGTAAAGAGAAAAGAAAATAATTATATTTGTATACTTATTTATTTATTTTATAACAATAATTATATAGTGGAGTATCTCTTAATTTATCTTATTTAATTATTTTATAACTATTATTGTTTGTTTAAGTGTTTATAGTTTTATCTTATTTAATTATTTCATGATAGTTAATTAATAATGATATATTATTTAACATTTTTTGTAACTATATGTATTTTTATTTTTATTTATAATTTATTTTTTGGTTGATAAATAAGTATATTTAGAATGTAATAAATATTAATTTTAAATTTTAGTATAACTATAATCTACTATGATAATAATTGTTAATGTTTTTATGCAATAAAAATTATATATATAAATATTATATACATAATAAAAAAATATTTAAAATTATTTGTAGTTGAAAGTTTGACTTTAAAGATTTAAAAAAGTAATTATGATACAATCTTGTCTTTAAGATTGCATATAAGAATAAAGAGATCTCTGAATTATATTTTTGATCACGAAGATTATCAAGAGGTTGTACTTCTAAATAAACTAACTTTTGGGTCTAAGTTCAACATTCAAAAAGATCACTATAAAAACTTAAGAGTTTCAAGATTATAACACCTTTACTTGTACAAATTGTACAAAGTAGTATATAATTTATTTTTGAACCTTGTATTTTGGGCCAAGTACAAAATAGAATTTCGGCCTTATATTTTGGATCAAGGGAATATAGGAATTTGATGCCTTCTTCCTCCACCTCCATAATCTTTTAAATTCCAAAATTGACTTTCATGAAAAGACTAAGTTGCCCCTACTGAAAATAAAAGAAACTGATGGTAAGTTGTAGACATGTGAAATTCAATGTTTAGTTTATCTACTTCAAGATTTCAAAATTTCTTTTGAACAACCGTCTTTTTTATATTGTGACAATGACTCAGCAAGATACATTATATATATTGCAGCAACCAGTGTTTCACGAGCATATGAAACATGTCACATAAAAATAGATCGTCACATTGTTATAGAAAAATTGAATAAGGGTCTCATGCATTTACTTTCCATTTCCATCAGAGAGCAACTAGCTGACATTTATACCAAAGTCTTAAGTCTTCAGTCTTTCAAAAATATGATTATCAAAGAAAAATTAAATCAATAATTACACAAAACTTTGAAAAGAAATGTTACTTAGAGAATAAGCATTACAATAAGCATTACAATGATAACATCAATGATATTGCAAAGATAAGAATACTTCATTTTATGATTCTTTATTACAAATCAATGATTACTTTTTTTCATTAAAATTAGTTAAAGTATTAAGACTTTTTTTTGTAGAAATGACATATATAAAGAAATCATTCCACCAAGTTAATTTTCATTCCCAAATGTACTACTCATTTAAGTTTGCAGGATTGGATATTTGCTCATGTAAAGAGATTTGAAGGGATGAAATTAAAAATTACGAAATAGTCCTTGTAAATAAAGTGGAAATTACGAAATACCCTTGACTTTGGAAATTACAAAACACTCCTTATTCATTTTATCAAACTAAAATAATTAGAAAAATGTAAAGAAGGTATAAATTATAAATAAGAAACAATTATTAGCATTAACGTATATTTATTGTAACAATATATATATATATATATATATATATATATATATATATATATTATATAAAAAATAAAATGATTTATATATATTTTATAAAATAATTAATTACAATAAATATATATATATATATATATATATATATATATATATATATATTTTCATTCATAATACTTTCCTTTCCTTTTTTTCAAGACAACTATAATATAATTAACCTCCCTTCAATTTACTCATATTCAATACAATCTATCCATTCATAATTATATTATTGATGTAAAATAATTAAATCAATAAAATTGTTTACTTTATAAAAGAAATAATAAAAAGTATGTTATACATATTATATTGTTTTCTATTTATTCTTCTTTTTTATTTTTTATCGATGAAAAATATGTTTACTTAATGTTTAAATCAGAAAAAAAAGAATTTTTATCTCCTTATTTGATTCAATATTTATGATGAAATTGAGGAAAGAAGATGTTATTTAAAATATTTTTTATTCATCTTAAAAACAGTTTTATTTTCTTTTAAATATAAAATTATTAAAACACAAAAGTAAGGATGTTTACGGGTTAGATTAGATAAAATCATTATCAACCTACTCAAAAATATCTAGTTAGTTGATTCAGTTTCTATATTTTTTATATTAAAATCAATTTAATCTAATTCATTCTAATTTTTACCATCTTATTTCATAAAAGTTAATTAGTAATTTCAGAAATATATCAATTAAAAAATTAAAACAAATTTATAATATTTATCAAATCAATCTCATACTTTTATAACCAATCTCTTCAAATCCGTTCAAATCTTACAATCCATCCATTAATCCAAACAACCCTCTACTCAAATCCCTTTAAATCTATCCTCTCAAATCCACTCCCCCAAACAAAGAAAGTCGTTAAATTATTCTATACATCTCTTAAACTATTTGAAAAAATTCACTTAAATTTCTGTATTTTTGCAGCTTCAATATTGAGTTTTGTATTTGTTTTTAATCAGAAAATTCTTTCTAATATGAACAACTTGCAACAAAGTTGGTATAACATCAATCGTAGATATATATATATATATATATTAAAAAAAAATAGGAAGTGATTGTCTGCAGTTGAAAAAGATGAAGATGTGAGAGTGGTTAATCTGCATAAAATTCAAAAATGAAATGCATTGGTCTGATTTTCATAAAATAAAAAATGGTGGTGAAAAAAAGTAAAAATAGGACGAGTTAAAGCATGGCAATAGTGTGAGTGCATAGAGTAGGGTGTAGGGGAAAGAAGGAAAGGTTAGTCAAAGGATTGGTTTGTTGGGAGTCCGTGGCTGGCGCTGTGAAAGGTATAGGACCAGAGACAACACATCACTTCAATGCTCAGACTACAGCATGCACCAGAAATGTTATCATACCATCAGAATATTCATTAATGAAAAAGCTTTCTCCAAATTCACATCAACATGTCAAATCCATGCACGTGAAGCTAACAAACTTCATACCACAAATCTTCTCATTTTCCCTTTCTATCATCCACCCTAGAATAAGAAGCAATCATTTTTTTAATACATTTTTATCACTATAATATACCTAGTATTTCTCTTACATTGAACATCTAATTCTATGTTCTAATATAAAAGTTTATCTTCTGGATAATTTTAATTGTAAATTTAATTTAACTTTTAAATATTAATTAACACACTATATCAAATTAAAGGTATTTTGTTAGATAAAGTTAAATTTAAATTTGTTAAACTTACAATGAATAATAGTTTAATTTTTTTAATGTAAACTTATAATATTAATAAGCATGATATAGTTTAATTTTAATAATTTATTTCATGATTTTTTAATCAAATTTTAAAAATTCTTACCTCTTAATTTTATTCCTTATAGTATTATGGATTATTCATCATATTTTATTTTTAAAATTTTATACATGCAAGTCTATATAGAACTAATGGCATAAAAAAAACATTATTGTGCAGTTTAACAAAATCTTATATTTATCACACAATTTGTACGCTATGTTTCCTAAGGCAACAGGAAACTGTACGGGTAAGTAGTACAAATTAGCCATTTTATATTAAATTATGAGTTTATTTTGAAGAATTTTTTCATTGGGAAACATTAAAAATTACACCAAGTATGATTTTCAATACAACTACTATAAAATCAATAAATATATAAAACATTTTTAGCATTAGTATATTCCAATTCATTTATAAATAATTTCAGAAAAAAAACCATGTTACTTACACAACTTTGTGAAATAAAAGATAAAGAAAAGAAGAACATTCTATATTACTTTTTTTTTACATTGAACTGAACATTAAAAGAATGTATGGTCATCACTAAAAAAAAGTCATCATATACTAATGGTTTAACTTTTAACTTTTTATTATGTGTTCTATTTTTTTCAGGAAGATTATACAGATTCCATTATATTGTCTTTGTTTAACAAAATCAAATTGGTTATGATAGACATTACAAACTTATGCTAATAGCATAGGATATTAAAAAAAAAATTGCTAGTATAAAAAAAATGAGACAATTTAATAGTACGTTAATTATTACTATACTATAAAGATAATAGCAATATTAGACGATATATTATATTATCATCTATTCTCATCTTAGTTTAGATGACATTGTTAGAGTCAATCACTCTATCTAAGATATTGTCTGTTTTAGAATTTGAAATTCTATCATTCATTTGCAATTTAAGATGAGAAGGACTTTTCCATCGGTAACAAAAAAAAAAGTTACTCATTAAGCGGAGAAAATACTATATTCAATTAAAAATAAAGTATATCCTTAATGGATTTTGAAATAGAATGGAATAAGAGGGTAAGCTTTCCAGCAAATTTTCAGAATTCAATATTGTTACTATATAACTAGATTTCGTCATGAAAAAACCGATTTACTCAATATTGCATAGGTAAAGCCATAGAGTGTGAACTGTACAAGTTAACAATAACTTTGATTAAATAAATAAAAATGAAAAGAAAAAGGCTTCGATGAATAGAGAGGATTGACCATTTCTGAAAAAATCATAGAAACGAAAGAACGCACCAATTAATTATATATGTATCCTATTTCATTTACTATTTTTATTTTATTTTATTTATCTAGTATCAATCAAATTTCTGATTTTGAGGTTCAATGTTTATAAAACATTTATATAAAAAATCATAGTTGGGGTGGTTATAGTAGCAAGAGCCGTTGGAATTTTTTTTATACATCGGAAGAATCCATTTTTGTTATTAATAGACTATGAAAAAAAACAGAATAACTGAAAAATTCAAAAGTTATTTCAGAATTTGAAATTCCGTCACGATTTTATCCTTAAAAGACGTCTAAGAGAGTTAGGGAAGGAAAGAAAAAGAATATATAAACTGACCTTGATACTTTCCAAACCGGCTTATGAAATAAGGTTTATACAATTTATAAATTATTGAAAGGTTTTATTTCTAGTTGATATGGGATCTTTAAAACAAAGTTGTTCACCAATTTCTCACATTACATATTAAAGAATATTAAAAATAATACGAGATCATGTTAGTTAAGTGACACGGGAAACCCTCTTTTGGAAGTTTTAACTTACCACTTTATAAAAACCCAGGCCAATACTAATTTTAATTCTATTTTGGTTTTCATTATTAATTGATATAAAAGGACAGTAATGGTGTGAGAGAAAAGCAATATAATTAAATAAAATTATCATTTTGAAATTGAAAATATGTAATAAACTTTTTGAACAAATTTAGGTAAAATCTTAAATAATAATAATAATAATTTTAAAGTCATCACTAAAAGAATGTATGGTCATCACTAAAAAAAAGTCATCATATACTAATTTTTTTTAACTTTTAACTTTTTATTATGTGTTCTATTTTTTTTAAGAAGATTATACAGATTCCATTATATTGTCTTTGTTTAACAAAATCAAATTTGTTATGATAGACATTACAAACTTATGCTAATAGCATAGGATACATTATAAGTAGTTAAAAAAAAGAAAAAATTGTTAGTATAAAAAAATGAGACAATTTAATAGTATGTTAATTATTACTATACTACAAAGATAATAGCAATATTAGACAATATATTATATTATCATTTATTCTTATCTTAGTTGAGATGACATTATTAGGGTCAATCATTCTATCTAAGATATTGTCTATTTTAGAATTTGAAATTCTGTCACTCATTTGCAATTTAAGATAAGAAGGACTTTTCCATCGGTAACAAAAAAAAAGTTACCCGTTAAGCGGAGAAAATACTATATTTGATTAAAAATAAAGTATGTCCTTAATGAATTTTGATGGATTTTGTAAGAATGGAATAAGAGGGTTAGCTACCCAGCAAATTTTCAGAATTCAATACTGTTACTATATAACTAGATTTCGTTGTGAAAAAACCGATTTACTCAATATTGCATGGGTAGAGCCATAGAGTGTGAACTGTACAAGTTAACAATAACTTTGATTAAATGAATCAAAAATGAAAAGAAGAAAGGCTCCGGTATATAGAGAGGACCTGGCCATTTCTAAAAAAAATCATAGAAAGGAAGGAACCTACCAATTAATTATATATGTGTCCTATTTCATTTACTATTTTCTTTTTATCTAGTATCAATCAAATTTCTGATTTTGAGGTTCAATGTTTATAAAACATTTATATAAAAAATCGTGGTTGGGGTGGTTATAGTAGCAAGAGCCATTGGATTTTTTTTTTATACATGGGAAGAATCCATTTTTGTTATTAATAGACTAAGAAGAAAAATAAACTAACTGAAAAATTCAAAAATTATTTCAGAATTTGAAATTCTGTCACGGTTTTGTCCTTAAAAGACGTATAGACTAGAAAGAAAAACAGACTAACTGAAAAATTCAAAAGTTATTTTAGAATTTGAAATTCTATCACGGTTTGGTTTTGTCCTTAAAAGACGACTATGAGAGTTAGGGGAGGAAAAAATATATAAATTGACCTTGACATTTTCCAAACCAGCTTATAAAATAAGGATTGCACCATTTATAAACTATTAAAAAGTTTTATTTCTAGTTAATGTAGGATTTTCAACAAAAGAGTTGTTCACCAATTTCTCATATTATAGATTAAAGAATATTAAAAATCATACAGATCATGTTAGTTAAGTGATATGAGAAATCCTCGTTAGAAGTTTTAACTTACCACTTTATAAAAACCTAGGCCAATACTAATTTTAATTCTATTTTGGTTTTCATTATTAATTGATATAAAAGGACATTAATGGTGTGAGAGAAAAGCAATATAATTAAATAAAATTATCATTTTGAAATTGAAAATATGTAATAAACCTTTTGTAACAAGTTTAGGTAAAATCTTAAATAATAATAATAATTTTAAAGAAAAAAAACTGTGAAAAACTCACTGTGACGCAGCTATATGTGTCCAGTTCCTAAGGAGGTGGGTGATCAGAGTCACGAAAGACAAAATGAAGGACACCATGACAACATAAACTGTAAGACAAAAGATAAACTACAAGATTTACTGCATCAAAGTGTGATATATTTAAGTACTATGCTTTAATTATTTGTATATTGATTACATATGGAATGAATGTATGTGTGGTTGAAGTGGTGTTTGAAAAAGCATGTATGGTGGGAGTGATTTTGAATTGATAGAAGAGTTTTACAGTGAAGGAGTTAATGAGAAGAAGAGAAGGAGTGGTTAGGTGGAAAAGAAGAAAGAGAGAGAAGAGGACAAAAAGAATAAAGAATGGATGAAAGGAGATGAGAGGAGTACGAATGAAGAAGCAGAGGGGGAGGGCCAGTGGGAAAACATTAATGGCATGAATCCGTGTGCACGCAATTGCTCACCAACATACTGAATCACTGACACTGTCTCATCTCATCCCATCCCATCCCATGGTCCTCACCTTCTTCCTTCCCTTTTGTCCCTCCTCCATTTCCTCTCACAATCCTAACCCTAGCTAAGCACAACAAGGGAAGGGGAAGGGGAAGGGGTACGTGCTCTTTTATTAATTGTAGCAGCAGCAAGCACGTGCTATAGTAATTAATAATAATCTTACAAATATACTTCACTTTGATGAATGGTGGATATGCTGCATAATGGTTGACCCCTGAAAGTGACTACACAGCTTCAGAATAAAGGAAGGAGGAGAGGAGGTGACGGCTGAGTACTACACGGTTAAGGTTTTGTCACTTCCCTCCAGATGTGAGTAAAACGGTAAAACTTACAAGGTAATACCGGTTATGTCAATCAAACCACAGTGCCGCAGGTCATGGAGAAGAACTTGGAGCAAAACCTTTTTTAATTACCACTATACCCTTCCTTTCCTTTCTCTTCTCTTCTCTTCTCTTCTCTTCTCCTCTTATTGTACTACACCTACATCCCAACTGTCCCTTGCGTAATGGAGGAAAGGAAAGTGGATCATTGCGCTGCGCCAGGGAAACGCCCGCCCACGCTGCACGCACGTGCCATCTTCTGCCACCTACCTTCAATTCACACCCTTTCAAATATACCCTTCTTACAATAAACTCGAGGTGTTAAATAAAACATGTCTTAAATTTAAGATCTTCATCCTATTATATTCCTCTTTTTGTATAAAACTTTTTCAGTTTTAAATTCAAAATTTCAATCAATGCCCTCATCTAACTCCACCCTTCTCTTTTAAATACCACTTCACAGTTTTTCAAAAATGTTTTTAATCATTGTTTGCATTCATTCTTCTATACATTCTTACACTTGTATTTATGTTGTTAGAATAAAATTTATTCATTTCAAAGCTTTAATTTATGTATGTTGTTTAAAGCTTGGCCGAAAACAGTGCCATTATATTTATTAATATGAGCTAATAACAAAGTAAGTTTGTAATATTAAATATCTGTACAAAAATATTTTTAACAGATGCAGAAAATATTTATTTAACCATACATAATAAGTTAAATTGTTATCAAATAGTCATTCTACTGGGGGGTTTTTTTTTTTTATACAAATAACCAATTTTTAAATCTAAGTTAGTGAAATCATCGTAAAATCTACCATTATGAAATTTAAACTGAACCGATTGGTCAAATCAAAATGTCGGTGGATTGGTTAAGTGTTAAGTTCAAATACGTTAAAGGATTAGTCTAGGAAAATTGGACTGAGAAAAATCCATTATAAAAAACAGTTTACGCAAATTAATAAAATATGTTTGATCTGTTTTTTCTTTCACAATAACACAGGAAATTCGACTTAATAAACATTTCTGTATATTAAACTTAAACATTATAGTACATTGAGTATATTTTAAATATCTAAAAACCTATAAAATTATATTTTGTTTGAATATAACATTATCAAATATTTGTGATAAATTAAACAACATTATATTATTTAATTACTATTGGTTTGCCCATTGATCTATTAAACTTCAAACTGATTCTAAATTTTTCAATTATTGATTTAGTTATAAAAATATTAGTAAAATTTGAAGAAGAAAAACAAAACACTATGTTTGAATCATTTTAAATTATCCAAAATATCAATTAATATGACTTAATTAGATGAATATTTACATTTTGAAGGCATCTTAAAAGTTTATTATGATTTCAAAAATTGATTGAGTTAAAATAACTTAGTAAATTTTATGTTTGGATAGAAATTATACTAGATTTGTATTATTAACTTACTTTTAGAATAAAAATATTTAAACTCATACACTTAATAATTAATTTTAAGTAGAAACAATTCAATCAACATCAATCCTGCAAACACTCATTTACTAACTAGATGAAATTGTATCCTCTTTCAAATGAAATGAACGTATACCAAAAATAAAATTAAAATTAACTGATATCATTATGAAAACTAATACTTCGTACGAAAGGAACATAAAACAAACTAACGTCCTCTTGGTATCAATTTTTTAAAATTTAAAAAATAAGAATTATATATATATATATTTGTATAATATAATGGGTATGTTTCTCTCTGCTTAAAAGTAGTTATTATAAAAAAGTGGAAACAGAAAAGTGTTGTAAGAAACAACTCTGAGTTTGATAAGAAAACTATTTCTTTTCATCCTTCCCTTTTAAATTAGTTTATCTAAACATATAATTTTTTTTAATAAGTAATAATAATTTTATTCAAAGAATATTATTCTGTATAAAAAGTTTCTTAAAAAAATTAAACAGGCTTACTTAAAAATACAGCATTTAGAGAATAAGATTTTTACTCTCCCTTATTTTCTCAATCAACGATAAATTATATTTATTGTTGATTCGGAAATCAATAATATTATATCCAATTACATACACTTAAACTTTGCAAACAGGTCACACACGATTTTGTAAACCTAGGTCTGAGTCTGAATGTATATGATGCATTTATCTATTACATGACTTTTTATTTTATTTATTTTAGCCTGACTTGAAAACCTGGTTTGGTCTATTTACATAACTTATTTTATGGAAAAAAACCAATAAACAAATCAATAAATTTCACACTGTCTGTGAGTCTAAAACATTGTTTATCACATAAATTAATTTTCAATTTTTAAACCCTAAAAAAATTAAACAGTTTTTAATCATACATTATCAATCACCCAGAATCCATATATATAATAGTTTTAAAATTTAAAAATTATAATTTTATTCTAAAATTTATTATCAATATTAATAGTTAATATATATTAGTTATATAATATGTGTCTTACATAAAAAGTATAATCTTATGAGATAAACAGGTTCTTGACAGACCTTCATTCCTAGTGTGACCCAATTCTGTACCAAAAGAATATCAGTATTATAATTCTCAGAGTTAATTTTAATGAATAATTAAAAATATATTTGGTCCTGTACAATACATTATCCAACGTTAAGAGTCAAAATATGGATATCTGTACACATACCTTTTGTGATGCAATTGAAAACAGCCTTCAGGAATAAGCTTTTATTTGCATTCAATATTAAAAGCGCAGTAATTGCTCTTAGTTGACTATTGAAAACATGTTTACAACCAATCACCCCATTGACACAATCAATCACCAAACAAAAATATTCTACGTTATTAGTAGTGAATTTCCTTTATTTTCAATTACTTACAGCACTTTCAAGTTTAGGATTATTTCCAAAATTTAAATAATAGAAAGAGTAACAAAAAAGTCAGAAGTATATGAATTAATGAAAGGAAAAATATTTAGAAATAAAATGAAATTTGAAATGATAATAAAAATCCGGTGAAGTGCGTGGCGTGGTGAGCGAGTAAGTCGGGGTGATGGGTGCAGCAAGAAAACAAAATCTGAAAATGGCATAATAGCGAACATCGACGACAACAACAAGAAGAACCAACTCATGTCCTCTGACCGGGGAACTTTCTGGATCTCTCTAATAAACCTTCAGATCTTCTTCAAAGCGGTGCGTTTTGTCCACCTGCTAAACCACCAGAGCTAATTACTCAAGAGTAATTAAGTGTTATTATAGTAAGGAGAATAATGTCCTCGTCTTTGTCCTCCTCAAATTCGCCGTGCGCCGCGTGCAAGATTCAGCGCCGGAAGTGCACGCAGGAGTGCGTCTTCGCGCCGTATTTTCCGCCGGACAACCCGCAGCGCTTCGCCTACGTGCACAAGGTCTTCGGAGCCAGCAACGTCGCCAAGCTTCTCAACGAACTCAACGCGGCGCAGCGCGAGGACGCGGTCAAGTCCCTCGCCTACGAGGCGGAGGCGCGTCTGCGGGACCCCGTCTACGGCTGCGTGGGTCTCATCTCCATCCTCCAGCACCGCCTCAAGCAGTTGCAGACCGAACTCCACCACGCCAAGAAGGAACTCGCCTCTTACATTGGACCCCACGCCATGCTCCCTCCTCCGCCGCCGCCTCCCCCGCAACCGCGCACCTTCTCTCTCTTTCCCTTCAAAACCGCACCTCCTCCTGCTCATCAGGATCTTTTTGCCTTCACCGACGACGGTGCTTCCGCTTCTCACTCTTCTCACGCCGCCTTCAACCACCTCGCTGTTCTCTCGCCTACCCTCGCCGCCGATCACGCCTTCCCTCATGCACCCACCCACCCTCTCGCGCTTCCGCATCACCCACACCTAATGCTCTCCCCTATGCAATCCAAGCCCCAAACCGACCCTGGTAATCTTAACCTACTCAACAAAATATTACCCTCTTAGTTTTGAATGCTTGGCATGTCTTGTAGTGGAAAAAAAAATCGAGTTTTAAGGGTTTGCTCAAAGTTCTTGTGCTGCGTTTGTGTCCCATTTAACGTTCGTGGTTTCACTTGTACATTTCGCAATCAGGGAAATAGCATGTGCAAGTAGAACAGCTAGAGAATAAATAAGTAGTACTATAATAGGAATATGAAATTATGCCTTTACAGAACTAGAATTCAAAAGGGATTAGCCCAAGTTGTTTCATTGGAATTAAAAAGAGAATCTTGGTTTGTGTGCTGAGAGTGTTTTTCCTCATTCAATTTTATTCTTTCGGACTTGTGATTGTTTTGCTGCACCTAATCAAGGAAGGGTTGATATCTTTTCTTTCACACAGTGAAAGTATAAAACAAAACAGTTTATTTTTGCTGTGTTAGAGCATCAACAAAACATGAGTATGCATTTTTTTATGTCCTTTTATGTTTGAATGCTTTGTGTGTTTGTTAAAAGGTTGAAATGTTCAGCGATGGCATTTTAAACAATGAACCCCTTCTGAGATGTTTATTTTGTTTTGTTCTGCAGCTTAATTGTTGTGAATGGAAGGCAAAAGGGTGTAAAGAAGGAAGAGTGACAAAGTTGCAGAAAGAGGAAGGAAGGTGGGGAGAGAGACAAGGGTAGAGAGGTATATGACTGACTAAGCCTGCATTGTTTTTTGGGTTTGAACTTTTTGATGATTTTCTAGGTAGATGCATTTTGAAAAGTAGGATCTGTATTGATGTTAGAGAATGGTTTTTCTAGGAGAGAGAGGACCGGACTTCTCTTATCCATTTTAAGAGTGACATGCCTGAATTCTCTTCTACTTTAAATACTTAATTCATATTTACAATTTTTTAATTTTCTCTTTTTATCCTATTAGATTATCTATTATATTATATTATGCAGCAAAAAGAATTACTTATTATATTTAATTCTTCTTTTCAATCATTTCCTCTTTCTTTGGCTCGGTGTTAAATTATAACGTTCAGAGGTCTATTTTATTTTAAAAGGAAGTGAGAAACTAAACATCATACACAAATTTTAAAGCATGAGAATCTATTTTTAAAAATATTATATTTATTACGGTATTTATAAAATAAAAAAAGAATAAAAGATAAAATAATGATGGTGAAATTCTTTTTTATCAACACCAACAAGATTCTTAGTATAAATCAAAGATGATTGTCAAATCTAACAAAATATAACATATTTCTAAAAATGTAGTGTCTACAAAAAAATTCAAACCTTTTAGAACAGACCTCCTCAAAAAATGTAGAGTATATTGTTATAAGACTCTCAACACCATATAATTAAATGATTTAAATCTGAATAGTTGTTTTGATTCCTCCAACATTAAATATAGTTGTATATAAGCTAATAAATATTTTCATACGACTTCATCTACAAAATCTTTCTCACTTTGCAAAACTTGCATCCATACACTAATAAAACAAGATAGAAAATAGTGCAATGCTAGAATTAAGATAATGAAACTATATTAGATTGAATTCCCATAAAATGATGATTTTTTTCAATAAAATAAAGAGCTTTAAATACCTATCACCTTCCATAAAAGCAAGTAAGGCTTGTTACCTAGATTGAATTCCCATAATGATAATATTTCTTACTGAAATAAAGAGCTTTACTTCTCACCCTCCACAAAAGCAAGCCAAGCTTGTTACTTAGATTAAATTCCCATAATGATGACATTTCTCACTGAAATAAAGAGTTTTACTTCTCACTCTCCACATAAGCAAGTTAGGCTTGTTACCTAGATTGAATTCCCATAATGATGATATTTTTCAGTGAAATAAAGAGAGCTTTACTTCTCACTCTCCACAAAAGCAAGTCAGGCTCAACCTCCAAGACAAATCCCAAGCTCAAATAGCAGGCTTAATAGTTGTTGCTCATCCAACAAATATTCTAATTCTCAAGTGGTTATAAAAATTTATTAGATGTCAAAATATCATAGTTTATATTTCCCTTTGTAATATTTATAATTTCTAATATTTATGTAGGATAACATTCGATGATTTATCATTTCATGTATCTATTTTGGTGGAGAAAATAAATTTAAGTTTATTTTTAATTTTTGTAATTTAAATTATGTGTGATTTTAATTCCTTAAATTTTTTTAACCACTGTTTTATCATTCTTTTTTAATATTTTTAACCATTGAAGTCTCTATTTTAAATTAAACAAATTCTTTTTTTTCTGTGATTAATTTTCTATTGAAAAATTATCATAAATGGCTAATTTTTGGATTCAAGGTAAACAACTTATTTTTTTCAGAAATTTTTCGTTACAGTTTTAAGTTATTATTCCAAACATATAACTTATTTTATAAACAATTTTCCTTTTAAGAAAAATGCTCTACATCTCTTAGGATCCTGATCAAAATGTTTTTTTATCCTCGTTTTCTAGTTTATTTTATTTTTAATGTTTTCTAGCTTATTTCTAAAAAAAGTTATTTAGAAAATTTCAAGATTTAAACAAAATATGTTTAGCTATTTTTCATTTTCTAATTTGCATCACCATCAAAACGCCCAAACACCAGCATCAAACAATCAAAACTTACTCTTTATTTGTCAATGAATTACATCTCAGCTATTTAACAAACCTCAAAAACCCAAATATGTCCATCGAGAGTTTGATCAAATTAATCCTCTGATAAAAAAAAATGAAATTACGAGTTTAGAAAAAAAAAATAGAGGGACTAAGTTCTCTTATTTGAAAGTAAAATGTTTAATTAGTTTATAAATATGTGACGACTAAAATGACACATGATTCAAATTTCAAAAATAAAAATATAACTAAACTCTTCCGAATTGTATCTTATTTATATTTTTATTTATTAACAACGATTTTGCTCATCTCTCAGGAGAAGACATTGGAGATGCTAGTAAGATTAAGCAAAATTTGACAAAGTGGTTTAAATTTATAGGTTTAGTAAACCAGATAAATTAGCAGGCAATATCTACTTTCAGTAAACTAATAATATGGTCGAAAAATTGTAGGGCATTTCTTTTGTTTTCTTAGTAATAATAATATGTTTGGACCAACATTTTTATAAACACTATTAAAACTAAAAAATCATAAAAATACGAAATTAACTTTTATATAAGTTTAAATTAATTTATAAAATAGTTTTCATACATTTTTTAAACTTTATTTTTAATGTGTATATAAACTAAATTTATAGACTTTTTTGTAAAGCACTCATAGAGAAAATAAAATGGACTTAAAAATGCTAATAATGTACATATAGAAACGAATAACAATATTTTCACTTATAATTCTTAAATCACTTTTTTTTTTTTTTAAGCAAAGAGAGATAAATAGAAAAAATACATAAAGTACAATGGACCAGTAATAGACAGCGTACGGAATCTCAATCAATATTAATATTGGGCCTCTAGGCCCGTTTACTTGCTAAATAGACCTAACATTTATAATAAGGTATGCGTAGGTAAAGACATTCACAAGTAACAAATAATTATCACTAATGCTAAGATTCAAATTATTAATAGCTTGGGTTTTCAAGTACAAGCAAATGATATTCCCACCATTGACGACTTTAAGGGACCGTAACATTTTTACAACTTGTTTATGTAAGTTATTTTACAATGACAAGAGAAAATATGGTGATATTTTTTAAATAAATATAATTCATAGATTTAATCTAATATAAAAATTACTTTTTATGACCCCTCAAATTAGAACCAATATTGAATTTCAATGGATAAAAAGAAATACTTTCTACGTGAGATAAAGCTATTACTAAACTTGCAAAACATACAGACACACCATAAAACTCTTACTTCATCCCCTTTCCGTTTTTCTTGTTCCCCCAAAAAAAGCCCCTCAAGAGTGATCCTAGTGAGTTAAAAAAAAAATCAACTAACCTAAAAATATAGCAAACTACATCAAACTAAACAATACAAAATTGAACCTTTTGTATTTAAATTAAATTATTTTTAATTTAACTTTTTAATTATAGATATTAAAAGATAATTCAGTATATTACTTAAACTATTATGATGATTAAAAAAACTATTTACAAGATCATCCATTATCGTTCTTAAAGTTACTAATTGTTTTAGGTGAATTCTTAATTGTAATATTTTTTTATCATAAAATCAAATGTAAGTTTTAAAATTTTGCTTCTTAAAATTTGTTTCAATATCAAGAATCCGTCTCACTGTATTAATTATCACATTACAATATTATAAGAAAAATGACATGCCATCTATGTTCTTTAACGACAAAAGTTTATCTTTTATGTTGTCCTTCCTTCCCTATTTAAGACTTTGATATTTATATTAGCTTATTAGATATATTTTATTTTTAAAAGGTTGATGGAGATGCATGGTTAATAAATAAATTTATATACGAATCTAAGTAGAATTTTTTTCTCATTTTTCAGTGTGTACTAAAATTGTGATTTATATAATTAAATTACTTATTATTAAACAAAAATAGTTCAGTTCTAAAATATACATAACATGGTAAACTAAACTAAAAAAATTCTAGTAATTCAATTCAATTTTAACTATTTTTTAATTTAATTTGGTAAAACTATTTTATATTTATTTTAGTATTTATAAAGTTTAGTTTAGGTAACTTATTGAGTTTTAAGTAGGTTACTCGTAGAAATTCTTTATCTTCCTGACATATTACTTGTTATTTTATTCTTTTAAAATAATATGTTGATGTATTAGCTCTATCTATTATTCGACAGGGTATTTCATCTTCATTCGTGGAAAGTTCTCCACTAACCCAACAATTTTTCTAGAATTTTTTTTCACCTAAACAACTTCTCAAACCACCTCAAAGTACTAATGTCACCACAAAATGCTAAAAAAATTTCTCCACCATAATTCTCTTTACCCCATATTTAGACATCAATATATTCTCCCTCAAGGAATAGGGGGTATGAAAAAGATTTCATCTCCATAAGAGGGTTTAATTGAAAATACCAATATTTTTAGCTGCCAATCATGTTTGACTTTTATCTTGCGAATTATCTTCCAACTAACTCAATGATTTCTCCTTTACCATCTCCATCTTTCTTTGATTTCCTCAATACGCACACCGAGAAGATAAAGGGGAGAGTAAACAATTTTGCAGTTCCACAATTTATCAAGATTTTCCTTCAACCATTCTCTCCACCCCATTAGACATCAATATCTTTCCCCCTACAAGGAAGAGTGAGTATATGAAAAGGATTTCAAATCCATTTTTTAGAAAAAAGCGTTTAATTGAAAATACCAATATTTTAAACTCTCGTTAAATTCTATCGGTTGATACATAGTAAAAGGAATTGCATCAACTTTTAGATGTAAACATTACTTAATGTGTTAATAATAGAAGTAAACTTTGAAAAAAATTATCAAAATAATTACTAAAATATCATTTAATTTTTTATATAGTTTCCTAAACAATTTATGTGAAAATATGTCAGATATTTCTTTTTCTCATTAGTGTATGTAGAGTCATGGAGAATATTAAATAAAGATGTTTTATTTACAGTCAGATGTTTTATTCAAAATATAGAGTTGGCCTAAATGTTTCCATTAACTTTTTACCACTGACATAACTTGACTACTCGGCTAGACTGATGTAAGACACGTTAATTATATTAAAATAAATATTAATATCATAGCATCAGATCGACACTAACACGCGTTTTATTAATCTCATAAACTAACGTTTATCAATAACATTAATCTATTTAATTAATTAAATACATTATTAGTGAATCAGAGATCTATACAAAAAGTCTAATTCTCAAAATAAAATAAATATTCATATTAGTTATTTGATCGATTCTAATATTTTAATTAATAAATAAAATTTTCAATATTTTTGAGTCAGTTAAACTAACATTAACCTTTTTATTTATGAATATTGTTTATATTTTAGCATCATCTTAACCGATACATGTATAACAATTTAAAATAATTTTACGATTTTTAACTTATTAAAATAAACTATAAATATTTGAATTGTGTTAGAATCAGCTTAAATGACTTTAATAATATCACATTTTGATGATACAAACTTTTGGAAGCAAATGCAGGTTTCCTTCTAATGAAATGTGCAATTTAATATATATATATATATATATATATATATATATATATATATATATAACAAATTTTAAAAGTATGAAACTAAAAAAATAAAATTAAAAAAAAGTTGGTTGCTCACTTTGTACTCTAGGAAGATGAACTAAAATTTTGAACTTGATTTATTTGTTTTATTATAATGGCAGACACATAGCTTAAAAATATTTATCCTGTCAACAATAGCAGAAACAACAAACAAGACTTCATATAGGTCATCATATATCTATCAAGAATTATAATTAATCCTTCATCAATCCTCCATCACAACATCATTGACAACTTAACAATTATAAAACAAATATATAGTTTTTCAAAAAACTGAGTCAAGCAAAAAAAAAATAACATTTATAAACATAATTTGATCACTCCTTCTTCAATCTCCAACTATATTTTTATCCTTTGTATCATAACTCAACACCACTGCATCCACAAGGCATCAAAACTTTTTGTAAAAATAAGAGTTAAATTATGACATCTATAGTAATCAAAGACAACAGTAACACCATTCAAGCCCACTTCTCTGTCACCTACTCTCTTAACCATTCAACATTTTTATGCATTCCAAAGGTGTAATAACCCAATCAGAATAAGAGAAAAGAGAATTATTAATTTAGCTCTTATGACAGTCCATGTTTTAGCTTAAATTATAAAGAAAACCTCTACAATATCACAAACCATGTTCTTGAAAGCAATATGATTTCCTAGCTTCCAAATAGACCACACTATTGCTAGCCATAACACTCTCTACACATTGGTCCCACTCTTACCCATCCCAAAAGTACAAAATCCAGTGCTCGTTGACTGAACAATGGGGCACAAATTGCACTCCTAGCCACCATCCACACCTATTCCATAAACTCCTAGACACTTCACAAGTATAAAATAAATGGCCTGAATTTTCTTCACCTAAATTGTACAACACAAACAAGGTTGGGATTCATAATTAAAAAGTTTATCTCTAGTGGACAACCTGTTTAACACAAGTCTCCATGCACAAATCTGGGAAGCTGGTGTAACTTTTGTCTTCCAAAAAATGTGAAAAACTTCCTCTCATCACCAACCCCCTCTCCTAAGATCTTACCGTATGCATCACTCACAGTATATTCGGTTCCTTTCTTACCTTTCCATTTCCACTGATCTTTCCGACTGATTTTTTGGACCTCACTGCTAGATTGTAAGCGTGAATGCCCCTACACTTACCTTTCCTCATTCAAAACAGGATTTTCTCCATCTTAATTCCATTCCATAAATTTGCGTATAATCTAGGGTATTCTTCTTTCAAAGGCTTACCCCCTACCCAACAATCTGTCTAAAATGTAATCCTATTTCCTCTGCCCAGTTTTCAATTCAGGTGTTCATTGAACCACTTTCTTTCAGTACTATTCTCACATACTTTGTTCAAATCTGTCTGTCATGTGGATTCTTTCATATCTGATTTATCTTAATCAATGCTTTTTCATGATCTATATTTAGATTTTATAATTTCCCTCCACAGCCCAGCCCCTTTTTCTTTGTACATAATCTCCATTTCCACTTCCCAAAATAATACCTTGTTGAAAACCAAATATCTTTAATCCCTAGACTCTCACTACACTTACTTTTACATATTTTTTCCCATTTAACCCAACCTACTTTCTTCCTATCAGCTCCCCAAGAATGGATACCTAACTTTTGAGATGTGAATCCAACAAGAGTCATGAGTCAATCCATGTATAAGAGACATTTATATTATCTTTAATTCAGAAACTTAAAACAATGCATTTATAATTTTTTTTCTTTTTATATACTGATCATCTTACTCTACATCCAATTTTAGGCTTTTGATTGAATACTTAAATTCCTCACACAAAGCTTTTTAGGTGAAAGGATCACTCAAGCATGCTCAGAGCCAAGTAGATCCGTTAAAATTATTACTAAAGAAATTGCCGTCCTAATACACATCTATGCTTGCATTACGAATATATGCTTGCACATAATGTTCTATTTCACGCGTTATAGCTGATGTATTGAATACTTTTTTGGTGATTTCAAGTTTGAAGATTAGCCCAAGAAGTCTCGTTCTTATGCATCTCATAGTGTAACTAGGACTAAGAAGGAAAAAAATATCAGTATTATCCACATTAGGTTCATACCTAGGTTCGGAAATAGTTAGGGTTTGAAATGATTCATGGTAGGCCTTCAAAATCTTCATTAACATTTCTTTTAACAGCGAAGGGCTTTTAGGGCCGAATTCATGTTGTAGAACTCTTTCAAGAACCGTCCAGAAACATATTTCCTACCTTCAAATAATCTAGCTGAAAAAACCTACCACAACAACCTGTTTTTATCATGGAGCAATCCCCAAACAAGTTTCCCAAGTACATGTTGTGTTATATATGTGCGACCATTCTTGAGATGTTTTGCTACATGATTCCATACAAACAGATAAATCATCTCACCATTTGTCTAGATAAACACAAACACGTCGAGGTAATTAGGTCATTTACCAGATATAGGTGGGAATTGTTATGGTTATGAGCATTGAATTTGCTAAACAAGTCTATTTGTCTCGTTAGAATGCGTCCTTTCAAAGAACCTAGCCTAGAGGACACTATCCCCACTGTCAGAGAAAAAACCTCAGGTCCTTACTACGCACAACAATCCTGTGTTCATATTCTGGATTATGACTATAGCATCCGTATTGGAATTTAAGGGCTCTATATAGCTGCTTACTATACTTCGGACATAACAAGTTATTATGTCTGTGACGCCATGTTCAGTTGATAGTCACTTAACACATAGAGTTGGAGACTACTCTGTAAAATAATGCTAACAAATATAGTTGTTGGAATGACATTTTAACGGAACTAATGAGGATCAGTGGTATGACCTCTTCACCTCCCAACCAATGTCCAACTTTTTTTTTTCTTTGGTGAACTTGTCATTCTTCTATTTCAACTAGGTTTGTCCTTGCTGATTGCGGAATGTCAATCACACAAGTCTAAAGCTAATTCATATGATGAACCAATTGTTCTTGTCTAGTTGTGGAAAACTTTAATCAAAACCAGCTGCAAACAATCAACACAAACATCCTTGGATGGGTTGGCACTATAGGTCGACCTCATGGTATATGGTTTTTTTTTCCTTATAATTATATGGGCAGCATGATGTCCTAGTAAGTTTGAGAGTGTCATCCATATACTTCTTGTTCTTGTTTCACAGGCGACGGACAAGATAAGAACACAAGACTTCTTGTTTCCCCCAAAAACATGTTACCTGACAATGTCATGAGAGTGGAACCTTATGCAGGGGGATTGCCCTTTCTAACCCCAAAGAAAGTTTTGTTTTGGAGGTTTTGTTAAGGAATCAATCAGTGGGTGGTGATTAAGGGACATTTTGGGAGTGAGTCTTTATATAATCTGCATGAAGAAATTACTTTCCTACCCATACCATGCTCATGTGTTGGAACAATAAGGGTTATAAAAAGATAATATGCTACTCAAACTCTTTGAAGGCTATTCGTGGAACCTGCTTCTCCTTATCATCATTTCAGCATTGAGCTAACTGTGATTAAATACCACTTAACAAAATCGGCATAGAGCTTCAAACCCCGCCGCCCCTTCCCCTTTACTGAGAAGGAAATCAATGTGTTCGTCACATTGTACAAGTGCAAACTTTTTAAGGAAGATGTAGTAGTGATTCAAGAAACAGCAAGGACTATAATCACTTTTTTGCTGGTTAATATATTTATGCTATTGTTTCTCTCTTTCGTATTTTATTTTCATCACGTAACAAAAGATAAAAAAAAAAAATCAATACATGCACTATTTTTTTTACTTGAATAAAATATTTACAATTTTTTTTCATTTTATATATAAGAAATTAAAGATTATACAAAAGATAAAGGAAGATTAACTGATATTATATCTTAAACTTTCTACTTTTTACGCCTTTAATTTAAAAATGGAAGTAGGTCACGCATCATTCTATATGCTTTTATCCACTATGGCAATTTTCTTTATGTGTTCTCCTGTTCTTTCCAACTTTTTGATAAAGTGCAAAGTATAGAATTATATAGAAAGAAGGGTACTAGTCAAAAGTCGGTTTCAACTTTTCTAGCTTTTACTTTTTTAAATGAACCTAGCAGCGTTGGATGGATATTTAATGTTAATAAGAGAAATTTAGACTCATTCACCAAAAAAAATTAAGGTTTAGGAATCATTAAGGTTTAGGAATCATTGTGGATTGACATTACTGCTTGAAAAGAAAAAGGGTGTTTTTTTTTTCTTATATATGAGAGAGAGGTATGGTAAAATCTAACCTTAATCCTCGTAGGCAATCCAATATTTTGTAAAAATTTATAAAAGTATGTAATTTGATTTTGCATAATTTTATTTTCTCACACATCTTTCAAAATTATAAAATTATTCTTTGATCTAATTTTATTATAATTATGAATATTATCATTTATTGCACGTTTAGGAAAGAATAATATTTATTACTTTTATCACTGGTGCACTTGTTATTGAAAACAAAAAATAAGCTAACTAAGGTAAGTTTGTAAACATACAGTTATCACCCATGATTTTAGTTTAAAATCAAATTGACATGAACCTTTTATTTACAATGGTTTATTAAAGTTATGTATATTGCATGTGCATTTGTTCTAAGTAAACTGTTCAAACAACACTCAAATCCTGTAAAGTCATTCTGAAAGATACTTGAGAAGATATCATGGTTAGAGATTTTCACTTTGAAAACATTTGAGAATACCGATGGAGGCTTCTAAAATTAACACCAATTAAGTCTTTTTTTTCTAGCTCGACTCAAGTTTGGTAGGCATTATAATATCATAAATAGGTTGAACATCCCAAAAATATTCCTTTTTGAAAGCTATTTCACCTAACAAAGTTCAAGACTGGAAAGTTGTGTATTATTATTTAGTCTGATGTCTAATTAAAAAGAAATATAACTTATCTAACGAATTTGTTATAAGTTCTGTTAATTACTAACATATACTCAATAAAACTACCCATATAATCTTAAAAAAAAATAATAGAAGTATTTACTTATTATATATGAAATCAATTAAAAAAAAATACAAACTTTAAAAATGAGATAATATTAATCAGCATTTAAATAATAACAAAACAAGTAACTAGAACTTATAAAATATATTGCTCACCTTAAACAAATGAACTCAATTCTAAATGCTCTATTTCCAAGTCGCTTAAACTTTGAAAACTTAGTTCATAGACTATTTTTTTTTTAACTTTTGTTTTTTATTCTAACTAAATTTTCTGTTTTAGCTACTGCATTTAGAATTTTTATGTGCTCTCCTCGCCCTTTTGTTGGAGTACCTTCAACTTTTATGTTGCAAGGTTAAACTAAAATTAATCTTCCGAACTTATAACGTTTCTATTCTGAGCACAATTGTTCTACTTGATTGAAGTGTTAATATTAAGAAGAAAATCGTCACAGAACGTAGGCAGGTAATGCCCCGCCAAACACGCAACAGAACAAAACCACAAACTTATTAGAACAAAATGTCACTGAAGTGGAACGAAATGTAAAACGACGTGAGTTGCTGTCCCTGATCCCACAAGTGTTCAACTACCTATTTAATTTCTAGTGTTTCCCACCATACAATCATTAAGCCTAAGTTAATGAAAATATGAATCATAACCATCACTTATTATTCTTTATAAAAAAAACCATCACTTATTATATCCACACAAAATTCAAATTTTTCGCTACATTATTTTTGCAATCTAATATGAAGAAGGATAAATGAAGTGTTGTGTGTCTGTGTTTTTTTTTTAACGGCGATGAAGTGCTGTGTGTACTCTAAAACACATGGTGCTTCCAGAAACACAGAAGCATATGATCAAGGAAGGGTATTTTGATAGAAAAATAGTTTATAAGTTATAAACATTTTTCACTATGTGGGTTTAGCTAAGTTATATAGGATCTGATTTTGAGTATTCTTTGAAGGAGTGACCTCAAAAAAATTATTTCGATACGCCGAAATAAATAAAAAACAAACTGATATTAATAGTAAATTGCACATTATTTTTTTTTTTTCACTTCTTTAGATAGTAGTTCAAATACTAGGACTTACACTTCAAGTTTCATTTAATATAAAAAATCAGTTTTTACTACGAATCATTTAATTGTAAATGTACCAATCACACCATATTAATATTAAGTATTAAGTAATTATTTTTTTAATACACAACAATAATTATAATTAAATAACACTAATTTATACAAAAGAATATTTTCATAAATTGTTAATTTATAAGAAATTAAAATTACGTAAAAACAAATAATTTTTTTTTTTTAGATTTTATCAAATACTTTGAATACATAACAGATTAGAAATGATATGGTACATTATCAAGTTGGACTTCATCCAACCTCACTAGGCATGCATATAACCACTAAACTTCTTTCCAATTTAATGTTGAAGTTAACCTGCAAGTGTATTCAAACCCTTAGTAGAATGAACTTAAATTTTCCTATTAAGAGTCAATTCTTTTTTTCACTTAATAAGTAAACTTGCTTTCCTAACAAGGATTTAAGACAACTTATAAGTCAAATTTAAAGTTTTCATTTTATATATATATATATATATATATTAGGTTCTTATATTTTTTTAATACCAAATAAATCAAATATTAAGTTATGAATAATCAAACCACTATAAGCATTAAGCATATAAACAAAATACTAACATTGAATAGAAATAGAAATATATATATATATATATATAAACAATATCAATTACATGAAAATTTTGTTAGTTACTTTTTTAATCCTAACAA
>Ga0209700_102736_pt1 | contig 35148 bp, 14 predicted proteins | sample SiratroredBW_FD_187528 | JGI IMG/M metagenome (GOLD analysis project Ga0209700, IMG submission 187528) | Root nodule microbial communities of legume samples collected from California, USA - Siratro red BW (SPAdes) (version 2) | ecosystem: Host-associated > Plants > Roots > Nodule | place: USA...
AAGGGTATTTTCTTTTTTTTTTTTTTTTATCAGCACAAAAGGTAGTTGGTTAAATGCCACAACCATATGTTTGAGCCATTCTAGAAGAGTGAGTAAGTGGCTGAGAGTGAAAGGGTGGAAATGGGTACTTTGTTGATGCAAGCAATGTGATGCAGCCTCAGACAAAAGCTTTTGGGCTGTAAAATTTCTCTTTTTCATCCTATCTTATCATTAACTCTCCAAAAGGTGATTTACAAAGCTTTAGTTGCTCATGAGTTTGTTGCATTTCATTTCGGTTTTCTCATGACAAAAACACTCTGCTCTAGTCATATATGCACCACATGTGGTGACATTGTTGCAAAATATTATAAGATTGCAATTTCATTTAACAAGCATTGGGCTCATTAGTTTGATCTTAAAACGAACAACACTTTTAGTTCATTGTCCTCTTCATATGGTTACATTTATAGTTTACGAATTAAGAGGTTACAGCAGTGATAATTCTTGTGATTGATTTTTCCTAGTATGCTTAATTAGGATATATTTACGAGCTTACACAACGTAACCATCAGCCATACCTAGAGTTAAAAGCAAGGTTTGTGTGGAAGGATAAAATCCCAAACCAAAAGTAGAAACATATATACGCACTATGATATTCCACAGCACATTAATAATAAGTATAGAATAGGTTGAAAACTGATTTAAAAAAGGATTAAGACAAGGTGATTTATTAACTCCATTTTTTTTTTTTTGTTAACGACAAAGTAGTAGTCATGTGTGGTTAGACAAGCTTTGAATAAACATATGTTTGAGAAATATCATTGGGATCTAAAGATATAAGAGTTAATATGGTTAATATACTATTTAACTTTGAAGATACAGTGAACCAAATATAATAATTATAAAGGTTATTCTATAATAATTATATGCTTAATGTACCTTTATTTTTTTTCTCTTCGAGAAAATAACTCATTGACACCTAATATATATGGTCATAAATCGATATAACAGTGGTATTTTTTATTTTTTTTTCTCACTTTCCTGTTAACTATAGTGAATCTGACATGTGGAAAGTGTTTCAAAGATGAGGAAAAGTACAAGATGTGCTTATCTTAAAAAAACTTAGCAGATTTGAGTATAGATTTAGTGAAAGTTGCAAGTAGATTGGAAAAAGAGTTGGATGGATTTGGATTGGAAACATGAAAATGTGTCAATAGACCTAGGTACCTAAATAATGAAACGAGTGCGATGGTTGGGAGAGCTAAGGAGGTGCATACAAAGAATGAGGTAATTAAAAGAGCAATATGGAGAAAGAAGGAACGACATCAATCATATGCACAAGAGGTAAAGGAAGGTGAGAAGAGCTCAAAGAACATCAGCAGATGAGATAGTGTAGTTATTCAACAACCAATGGAATGACTAACGAGGAGCTTTGCGGATAGAGTACATAGTTACAAACTCAAAAGAGATCAAGTATAACTTTGTTATGGAAGGAATGAGCATGCTTTGTGTGACGTATCTGGATGATAATCGACTTCAAATATCGAGTGATAAAGAAGTAAATATCATATAATTTATCCAAGAAAACAGATAATGCGTCGAGAGTGTGTTTGAATATGTTGTTGTGGTCACTGAGTCAGGATAGACTATACCATTTATTATTTTAGACAACACTAAAGTTAGATAAAAAAAAAGTGTGGCCTAAAATAATAAAATGTGGTCTAAATTTATAAAATATGAGTTATAAAATGTGGATAATTTAAATCATGACTTTTTAAGTTGATCATAAACAAATAAATGTGATCGAAAGGTGAAAAAGGTCACACTTTTATAAATGTGACTTATGATAATTTTTGAGTCTTGAATGTTTAAACCACGAGATTAGGAAACAGTCTTTAAAAAAAAGAATAAACCACACTAAAAAAGTGTGGCCTAAAATAATGAATATGTGGTATAAATTTAAAGTTTGATTCATAAAACATGGATAATTTAAATTATAATTTTTTTATGTAACTTATAATTATGAATAACTAACAAACAAAAAATTGTGACAAAAAAACTATCTTAATTTTATAATTAAAATATTTAAACACTTAGGTTTATTATACTAATAATTATTATTATTTATATTATTATTATTATTGAGAACTATTAATATTACTCTTAATATTAGTATTATTACTAATATTATTTATATTATTATTAACCTTATTATTAATATTATTAACCATAATAATAATAGTCATAATAAAAATAATAATAATCGTAAAATGAATATAAAGTTTTTCTAGTGTAGTGTGTATATGTTTTATATCTATTTATAAAACCCGTATTTGATTCCCTTTTGCAGCAGATTGTGTTATAATTTTTTTTATAGAGTTAAAAATCATGAAATATTGTATCAGTCTAAGGCAATAGTTTTAAAAAACTTCATGAACAACGCGACAACATATCCCACGACTTAAATATTGTGGCTTAAAGTTTAACCCATAGTTTTTCAACTTTAGGCCACACTTTTTGGTTGCTGCCTAAAGTAAAAAAAAAATATTGTATTGATAATAAACTTAAAGAAAAAAGAACATGGATTGTAACCATAGTTTATTATAAAAAAAAAACAATAAAGAATGGTATGGGAAAACAAGTTAAGGGTTTGGGAGTTAGATGAATGTGGTTTTTTAGAATATTTATTTTTTCTTAAAAAAAGAAACAAAAATACAAGTAAAAAAATTAAGGAAAATATTTTTAAAATTTTTATTTTGGACTCACAAAAAATTGATGTCGCTCTTATATATTTTCATCCATGATGAAATATCAAAGATCATATAGTTTTGGATAAGAAAATTATTTGTTATTATGTTGATATTTTTAATTTTTGAAAATATTGATATTTTTATATTTTTATATTTTTTTCCTAATTTACGTTTATAATATAAGATAGTAAATAATTCTCTTTGCAAATCACATAATTAGTAGAGATATTGTAAATTAAATACCGATAATGTTGACTTCTTGTGTGAATTTTATTTTAGAGGAAACAAGTGTTTTTAATTTTTCGAAAAAGATATTGAGTGAAAGATGATGTGTACGTTATTTTTTCAAAAAAATCGTATTTAGTTATTTTTTAAAATATTAGGTACGAGAATATTGCATAGAGAAATGATTATGGTGATGTATTTATAAAAATTGTGAGACAATACTTAGAAGACCGAACGCATGGCCCAGGTTTTACTTTCTTTCTTTTCTAGAAAAAAAGAAAAAGACAAAGCAGGCATGTACAAAGTAAGAAAAGGGAGTGCAGAAAGCAAAATAAATAGACCAGTAAAATGAACCCACATTTTTTTCCTTTTAAACGTGGTGTATATATAAAAAAATGGACGTGGCGAATAACAAAAATACTGGACCAAAAGAAACAGGCTCATATTAATTAAAGTTTTGAGAGCAAGACTCAAGTTCAAGTCTTTCAAATATAAAAGTTTACACCACTACCACATTAACATTAACTTTACGATTATATACTTATTATTATTATTATTATATTTATATTTATTATTACTATTATTATTAAAATTAATAAGTATAATATTAATATTACTAAAATAATAATAATAATTATGTTAATATTATAAATAATAACATTAATGATGATATTAATAATAATGTCTAAGATCCCACATCCATTAGAAATAAGGCAGTTTAATAATTTATAATATGAGTGCAAACCTCACCTTATAAGTCGATTTTGTAAGATTGAGTTAGGCTTAAATTTCATTTCTTGATATGGTATCAGAGCCTATCCCACCACGGTTGTTGGGTCACCCGCTATCGGGCCGCTATTAGACCATCCTTAAACAATATAGTTCCACGTACGAGTTGAACAATCTCTGTGTGACCGGGTGGGTGTGTTGGAGATCCCACATCGACTAGAGCTGAGGTCTTTCAATAGTTTATAATGTCGAATGTGTTGGAGATTCCACATCGACTAGAGCTTCGTAAATGGATCCATAAGTAATGCTAAATTTACGTATAAATAAAATTCGTATGTAATAATATATAGGTAAATCTAAGAAAGATAAGGATTTAGGGGTTAAGGACTTCAACTTATTTAATATTGCTTTATTGGCTAAGTGAAAGTGGAGATTAGGATCAATGAATGAACATAACATATGGAAATATATTCTAGAGTCTAAAACGGATCATGGAGAAACTTATCAATATTAAGGGAAATAATAAACATAACTTGTGGTGTTAGAGAGATCTTAGAAATGTATGTGAGGAGGGAATCAATGTTGGGTGGTTTGATGAGAATAAAACTTAGAAAGTTGGAAAAGGAGCAAAGATAAACTTTTGTGAAGATAAATGGTGTGGACCAATATCTCTTATGTATAAGTTTTACATAGTATAAGCAAATATAAAATGAAAGACCTTAAGAGTGGATGAGGTAGGTAGATGAGTGGGTGATAAGTTGGAATGAGATTTACAATGGAGAAGAGAATGATTTAAATGGAAAAACAAGTAAATGAATTCATACATGATCTAATCCGAAAAGAAATTCATAAGGATAGAGGGGATGAACTCTACACAGTGAAAAAAGCTTATAAGAAACTTCAGATAATTGTAGGGGAAAACTACCAAAATTATTTAAGGTTTTTTTAGAAGGTAAAGGTTTTGCCATCTGTATAGCATCTAGCTTGGCAAGTGCATTTAGATAAAGTACCAACAAAGTATAATTTGACTTAAGGGGTGGTAACAGAAAATAGCCTGTGTCATGTGTGGGGAGTATAGTTAATCAAGTATATAACCACTTTATTTCTTATATGCAAATTAGTTATCCAAGTTTGGAGTAAGTATTTTAAGTGGATTGTAGTAAGTGTTATAGTGGAATGTTATTAGTGGTAAGACTAGTAATCTCTGACACCTAAGTGAAAGAAAGTCCTAATTCTAAATGACAACATTCAGGTTGTATAACTTAAAAACTAAGTCTGTTTTCTAAGTAGAACTTTGAAATTGTAGTAAGCTCAATTGAAACAATTGATACTGGATGATAGAAACTCACCTTAGTGAGGATCTCATTTAGATAAATGTAACAAAAGTACAAGGACATAAAGTACAAGACATAGGGACACAATAAGAAACATTCCATGAGACTACAGTTGTCATAAAAAATATCTTAAACACAAAGACTTGTGATCTAAAGCTTTATACAAACAACCTAACTCTAAAACTGATAAAAGAGAGATAATATACCACAATCTTTTGAGATGAATCACATGGCATGTCATTACATAAAAACAATGATTTTTGTTGATATGTAAATGTATATTGAATATGTGACAATTGGATTCAAATGTTACGGGTGATGTACTCTAATGTATGTTACCTTTATATGCAAAGCTATAGGATAATAGTTGTAAGTCGTGTATAAGTTTCAATATATGTAACTATAAAAAATATTTATTTATGTGTATCTTGTATATGTATGTCTATCAAAATAATATATATATATATATATATATATATATATATATATAGTCAAAGAATTAAATAATATATAAGATATAATTTTGGAAGAGATACAAATGGAATAGAGAAAATTAAGAAAAACAATTATTGAAAAAATTGAGGAGAAAACACAATAAAAAATAAATAATAATGAGACATGAGCGAGACTCAGATAAGGAAATGATAATGCCTTCAATCCAAAATCTTAAAATATTAAATTTATAGATCTTCTTTCTTATATGTTGTTCAACTTTCTAATTTTCACTTAATATGTGACTAGACTCACACTTGAATACCTAAGAATCTTGAATATCTAACCATCTCCCCTCAAATATATATAACAATATAAAATATGACTATTAGAAAAATCTCAATTCCATATTAAAACTTTTAATTATAGAATTAATTATTTTAAGTGAAATACTTAATCAATACCGAGAAAGAAGGTCAGTAGTCCCTAACGGTGATGAGCAACATTCATGGTTGTTGTGAACTTTCGGACCCTCCTCTGGTTGTGTTTGGTAATGGCAGTAATTGAGACTTATTTTTCAATTCTTGGGAATTACCCCAAAGCACCACGTAGAGACCGCACACGATCATCACTGCTCCAAGCACACTATTCAACTTAACCAAATTAGATTAATCATATCAGATCATGAACATGGAAGACAAAATATAATTTAGAGAATAACACCAAGTTTTAGAGAATACCTTCCCAAATATAATTTCTCATCTAACATCAAATATGCAGCTATATCCACTAGCACAAGCTGCAGAGGACAGAAAACAGACACAAATAGAGGACCTCTCTTCTTTATGCACCAGGCAATGATCACAACCACTATTCCTGAGGCCACAATTCCCTGCATAAACACTTCATTTCTTACATGAGTGGTTGTTCTTTCTTTTAATGTAGGGTTAAATATATTTCTGATAAATGTAAAATCAATAATCCAGAAAAAATTATGAAAATATAGTTTTTTTTCATTAGAATTCTGAAAAACCACTTCTATACTCAGAATAAAATAGTAAATTAGGATCATACCGAATAAGCTGCAGCTAGAAGCCTGATATTGAAACCCAGCTTCCATTGGGTCCAATCCCTGTCGACACACAGACTGAAAATACTGGCCTGCAGTGCTCCCATTATGTTCATTATAGCTGAGCTTGAGTTTGAACTTGGGTATGCTTCATTCAGTTTAGCCTTATGTAAAATGATGCATCACAAAAAGCAATTAACGCTACTCAAACAACATATAGTGTTATGATATAAACATGTCCATCATTTTTTATATTACAAAAGTAAGAAAAGAAATTATGGAAATGCAAGAAGCAAAAATCTCTCACAGATTGTAGTTCAATCGCTATTGTGGACTGGAATTTAGAACCACGGTGCATATTTTTACATCAAAGTTAATGTTGTTGTCTAAAATGACTATAGTATACAAAATTTGGTGAACAAATTATGTGCTTTTGTCTGTTCATAATAACTTATTAGAAACAAGATCATTACCTGAACGATGAACCACAAGGAATAAAAGCAGCAGCTGAGTATGGCCAATGGAACTCCCAACAATTTATTCTGAAACTGAGGGGGTGATGATGCATGCCCAGTTTGGTTGTGATGTGGATGCATAAGGTTGATTTTAAACGAACAAATATTAATTTCTACGCCTTTGAGAAAGATCACCATCATTGCCCCACTAATTCCAATTATGGTGCCTATCACCTTGGCCCTCCCTGCTGCTGCTTCCAAATTTAACTTTTCCAATCTATGGATAAAAAATCAAGAGTATAAAATAAAATGGCAGTGCCCAACATATCTTTAAATTCATACAGAAATGTTAAGCAAAAAAACTACGTCTCAACACGATAGATTGTAAATTTTAGACAAATATTTGATTTTTTTTATCGGCAAAAAATTATATTAAATGAACGTCAATCCATATACAATAAGATATATATTAGAAACATAACAAAACAATAAATAAAAAATTCAAGTCTAACATCTCTAAAGCCTCAATCTTCTCTCATCATAAACCTTCCCTGCATCTTAAACACAACCCTACACATTTTGTTGTTTGACCTAGCAACACTTGAGATCACCAAGTCTTTATGATCTCATGCCCCATCTAAGGTCAAGGTCATTAGAATTCTATTGTAGGGAATGCAAAAGCTGACAACTATGGTTTAAAGCCAGTAGAATGAGTTTCAGCTTGTCTAAGGCGCTAAGTTTATTGGAAATGGTTCCCTTAGGAACTAATTCAATTCTATTTACAAGTTTGGTATCGTTTTCGGATTAATCCATATATATATTTTTTTTTATTGTTGATTAAAAAAAATAGTATGACCATTCAACATCCCTGTCGTTCGTAACATTTGAATTAATATACATCAAATCTAAAATTTGGAGAGTTACTATCTTAAAAATGGTATTACTTTGTGCAACATTTTTTCATTTAGTTCACCATGTGATTAGGGTAGGATATGTTAATTCATACTATAATTTGTGTTTGTCGTGCATAAATAAGGTGTATGGAATTTATACCAAATTCCATGATGCAAATTTCCAACACCGAAATGACCCTTACCCTTTGCTCCCGACTACCCTCCTTTTCATTTTTCGTATCTAGTCCCCCTTCTAATCCTCTCCCTCCATACATTAATCTCTCATACTTATTCTCATATTATCAATCCTATCACAAAGATTATAAATCCACCATCCCATTTTCAAAGGTAATATTATTTTTGTGATTTCAAATAGCCCAAGTAACTATCATCCATATGCCTTTTCACACAATATTTTGGTTATAATTAAGAGTCAAAAGATGAAATTGAATGAAGTGTAGTTTGCCTTGTAATGTTTACATTATACATCTATCCATTTATTCCATCTATTCCAAACTTCTCTTGTAATGTTACATGTAGAAAAGAGGTGATTAATACTCTCATTGGTATTTTGACACAGAAAATAACTTGTTTTCTACCAAAATCTCTCTTTTATTAACATATCTTTTATTGTTATTCCTTCAATCATTACCCTCCATGCAAAGTGTTGAGATGATAGAAGGGTTTTAACTTTTCACAAGGTTTTAAGAATCTCAATATCTTCCCTATCCATATATTGATAAATTTTATATGTTGAACTTACATAATATGTATTAGCCTCAGCACCCTTTCATTTTTATTCGTCTATCTTATCCCTAATCAACTGTTTTCCAGCTACCTGATTCAACATTATATGTAGTTGACCTTATTCTCATTCATACCATTTTTCTTTTTCACTCCGAATTCCATTCCCATGTGGAAACATTCCATTTTCCTAACTTCCCCACGATTCATGCTTATTATTAGAATAGATTTTGGGATCCATTACCACGAAAGATTCCTCCCCTTTGTAGTTGTGGTGCAAAAATTTGATTCTTTTCACATTACCTTCTATCCAACTTATATTGTTGTCAAACTAATTTGCATGTTCCTTCTTGTAATTGCTATTCTAATGTCACTCCACCACCATGATTCTTTCTTTGGATTCTCCTTATTATTTAAAACCCTCCAATTACCATACTTAGACTCTAAAATTTCCTTATACCAACTCTTTCCATACCAAAAATATGTCTCCATTTTCCTAATAGAGAAATACTAAACAATCTTAAATCCTTGATCCCAGCCCTCCATCCTCTTTTGCTTTGCATAAGCTTGCCCATTTTACCCATACTACCTTTCTATCTTGGTTATCCCAACCCCAAAGGAATTTGTTTTAGATTTAATTGATTTTATTAACCACCATTACTGCCATTTTGAAAAAAGATATATAAGATAGAGGCAGTGTCGTGATTACAGATTTAACTAACCATACTTACCTACAAATGAACGTGTTTTCCTTCTCACATAGTCTATTTCTTTTAACCTTATCAATAACTTTTTTTTAGAAGTTCAACCTCCCAAGATTCTTCCAATTTTCATTCTTAAGTATCTAAATGACACTTCCATTATCTTATAGTTCAGAATTTTAGAAAATCTCTCTCTACATGTAACTCACCTGTCTTGGAGAAACTTTGAGACCTAATGTAAGTTCCAAACATCTAAGAATACTTTTAATGACTAAAATATTCTAGATGTTATCTTCGTACACGAATAAGGTACTATCTGTGGATTGAAGTATGTTTACCTTATTATTTCCTATAATTGCTCCTTTTAGCATATTTCACTATATTGCCTTTTTAGTCATCCTTATTATATATCTTCACTACAAGAAAAAAGTTAGTTATTTAGAGATCAATTTTTAGTTACCAAATGAAATGATTGCTAATTGTGACCAAAATAGTCACCAAATTAGATTTTAGTTGCTAAATAACTACAAAATAGAAGTAATGATTTAATTTAGTGACCAATTAAGTGAAGATGATTGATATCTAACATTAGCTACCAAGGTTTTATTGACCTATGTCATTAGATTCAAAATTAGTCTCTAACTTAATGAGATACCAATTTAGAATCTAGTGGCATAGGTCACTAAAACTTTGGTAACTAATCTTAGATAATTATCTTGACTTAATTGGTCAATAAATTCAATCATTATTAATTTTATAGTTATTTAGCAATCAAAATTTGATTTGGTGACTATTAGCAACTATTTCATTTGGTAACTAAAATTGATTTCTAAATAACTTTTTTCTTGTAATGCTTGTGCTATAGTCAAAAACAGAAAACAAAAAAACAAGAAGATCTCCCTGTCTTAAACCTTTATGAGTTTTAACTCTTTAATTATATTGTTGTTGACAAGTACGGATATTGTTGACGAAGTTCAGTATACAAAAAGCCTAATCTTTATATCATATAAAACGAACATATAAAGTCATATGTTTTCTCATACTTCACCTTTACAAATTAATGTAACTTTTCTTATTTGTTCTAATATCTTCATGTTGATTTCATGGTAGTGGTAAAAAAGGAAAAAAAAAGTAACTGTATAGGTTGTCAAAGCAGATGTATCACGTGATCATGATTTAGAGATTATCATTTAGAGATTTTGAGATAATAATAATAATAATAATAATAATAATAATAATAATAATAATAATAATAATAATTATTATTATTATTATTATTATTATTATTATTATTATTATTATTATTATTATTATTATTATTATTATTATTTCAAAGATGTCAAAAGTGTTGAATTAGAAAGATATATTGAAAATATTTGGAAATTAAATCTACTCAAGGAAGTAGTTTAAATGGAGTTGTCCCAAGTAGAGACAAGAGATACTAGGAAAAAGACTAAACAGAAAATGAAAGAGGAGATATGGCTATAGAATGGTGATGGAACACATATATAATGTTAAGTTTGGCTCATGCCATTTTACAATACTTTAGTAGTAGTAGTAGGAAGGATGTAGATTTCTCTCAATTGCTTTTGAATAATTAGATTCCTTGTGTCCAATTTTAGTCTATAGAGTTATTCAGAATAAAGTAAGAACAAGGGACAACTCAGCATATAGGGGAGTAACTTTAGTAACTTGAAACTGTAAAAACTGTGCAGAAAATACATTAGTGGGAATGAGTTGCAGGTAACAGAGGGACAGTACTAAGCAGGGAGTAGGTCCAGTAGGAATTTCAACAACCATGTGGGAGGAGTAATTTCAAAAGTCTATCAAATACAATGGATGTGATAGTTGAAACAAATTGATGAACTCCCAGTAATCTTGAATAAGGTGGAGAAAGACTTCCAGATGCACATATCAGGGCACAATTTCTGACCCGAGTTAAGCTATCTAACTTGGAAAAATCTCTTCAGGACATTTGAAGATAGTAAAATGACTATCATTAGATGACAGTACAGGAGACCTATGAGAAAGATTGCAAAAGAAAATTATTTTGAATTATTTTGCAGTAAAGCACAGTTATAATTCAGTATGCAGGGAAGCTCTTTATACATGTTTGTAGGTTTCAAATGGACATGATCTTGCTAGCTAAGGGAATGAAACTATTGGAGAATCTGTTATGAGGGATAAGTTACTTACAGAATAAGAAGGTTCTGCTTATTACAACTGGTATCACAGTAAATTGTGCAGCACTAAAGACAAATTTATACTGTAAATGGTGAACTCCTTTTGAATAGGTGTCCTGGTGTCTAGACCATTAATATTTATGTTCTGATTTCACTAAATAGTCTAATTCTATACTTACTCAAAGATAATCTTTTAATTTTGTAGGTGCAATAAATTGGAGTATACACAACTAGCACAACGGTTGGAGGACAAACAACTCTTTAAGTAGATGACAAACATATACAACATGATATATTGAGCTGTGTATCTTTTCTTGTATGGTTCTGTTAGTAGTGTGTTGCTATATTGAGCTGTGTTGGACAACTTATTTAGTTTCTTATTTGTTTTTATCTATAACAATCAATTTTATCCATCTATTCATAATATTTATTATTAATACTTATTTATAATATTTTGTTATGTAGAGATAAAAGTAGTTAGTACAATGAAGTTCATTAACTAAAACTTTTTTAAAATGGTATAAAGATCTGAGAAGAAGATATACCCGCATGCTATGGCCATAATGAAGGTAATGCCAGGAGTAAGGTTAAGCATAGCCAACATAAACGATGCTGACGTCAAAGCCATAGCCTCAAGGTAAAGGTTAGTGAATAAACTTCCCCTGAAAAAATAATCATATATACATCAAAATGGAATCACTTATATGAGGATAAAGCTGAAGAATTCACATTACATACCCAAACAATCCACACAGAAATCCCAAGAAAAGCACCTTCCAAGTAATCTTTGATCTCTTCTTCCTGATAGCAAAACAATTTGGCCTTGTTAATTTCATGTCCAGAGAGAAGCTACCATGCATGCTTCTCCACTAAGACATTTGTTGAGATTTGTTTCTTCCTTGAACACTCAGAAACACTTTTTGAGAATGAATATTGGTTGTTAAAATATTAACAAAATATATACTTATGTGTACAGCTTAGAATTTTGAATCAAGCCCATGTATGTAGGTGCTTTGCTTAAAGTTATTTAAGTGTTTAACTAATAAACCTTATCTAATAAAAGAATATTAACAAAAAATTATCTATACAAAGCTCAAAGGTATTCTATGTATTAAGATAATAGAAAACTATATCTTTCATTCAAAAGTTAAAAAAATATTTTGTTCAATATATTTTATTTTCAAATGTGATTAGCAATATTTTTCCACTTATCCATTTCAAATCTATTAGCTTTGTAACTGTTTGGTTAAGTTCATTTCAAAAACTTTAAAAATATATATATATATATATATATATATATATATATATATATATATATATATATGATAAAATCACTTATTGAAAATAAAATAAAATAAAATTAATTAATTAAAACTTTTAAAATAATAATATCTACAAGCGAGACCCTTAAAAAAAATTAATAATAATAATAATAATAATAAAATAAAGCAATAATTGTGTTATAGGAATAACAAGATATCGCAAAGACAAATCCGGGTAACACAGTAAGCTAATAGGCATAAAATCAGACTATTACTTCTTACATTTTTGTATAATAAATAAGTTTGTTTATGTGTACTGTATTTTCTTTCTAATTTGTTCAATTATGAACAAATTTTTACTAACTTTTATATATATATATATATATTTTGTTTAAATGTAAGAAACTTCATTCACAAACTACTTGATATCAAGATTTCAATAATTATAGAATGATACTTTTATATATGTTATGGTATTGATTTTGAATCTTGTGTTAAAGATCATCATGTTCTAAAGAGAAAATCTTTTGTAATAATCAATATCTACTAAGTGCTTTAATTTTTTTATCCTATTTACTCTGAGCATAAATAAAAAGTTGTCAAAAAAATAATCAATATCTAACCGTAGGAAAAACTAAAATATCTTATATTTTCCAAAAAAAAATGTAGTCTAAAACATTAAACTACTTTTATGATGTGTTTTTAACATTTATCATGATAATAGGAGGAATTAGTTGAGAAAGCAAATGGTGTAATTTGTAAAAGAAAGAAAAGACAGTGTTAATGAAGAACCTATCAAAGATAAGAGCCACGGGCACAGTGAAAGCAGATGCAAAGAGGAGACGATAGGCAGTGACTACTCTCATATTCATTCCATCCTTTATGGCCAGCTTGTAAATCACATTAAGAGTTGCATATGCAAACTGCACCAACACCATTAGGATGTGTGCTTTCAACTTATGCAACATATTACCTACCATTTTCTTGTTTATGAATGATTGTGAAATTCAAGCTCCCCCTTCAGTCAATGTGTTTTTCTTATATGGAGTTTCAAAAGTGTTTTAACCTTATTATGTCAAAAGAGAAAGACACATTTTAATGGTTTTGTGATATCAACAATAATTATGATGAGTTAGGTGGATCAGGTAGAAAGGTGACACAGATCTTCTGAACCTTTTTGGGTTTTGAAATCCTAATAAAGGAGCAATTGAGCTTCTCAATGCCTTTTCTGAGACAGCAGACCCGGGTGGAGGATGGGACCAGCATAAAGTCCACACCATAAATCATTCATCAAATGAGACCTTTATTTTTTAATGTGGTCAGGACCCTCTGCATTCAATGGTGGACGGTATTATTTATACTAAAGAAAATGTTTCATGCAATCTTAAAAACACGCCTCCTTTACATCTAAAGAGAAAAATCAACATAAATAATTTATAAATATATGATTTTGTAAAAGAAAAAAAATAAAAAAAATGAAAAGAATGTTATCGATATCTTTTAAAAGAATATATATATATATATATATATATATATATATATATATATATTATTTTTTATATAATGAATACAAACATATAATATCTTTGATATTTATTTGAGATGACTTAGGTTAATTGGATGTTATATTTTAAAAATTGGAGTGCATCTTCATTATTGCTTAAAGTAATGTGGTCAAAAGACATATTTACGTTACGTAGTTACGTAATAGGTAATTGGGATTGACTCGTCGAGATGAGATAAAAGATAGGTGTTATGACTCTAATGACGGAAAGTATGAAGAGAATATAGAAGGACGATAAAAAGAAAATAATTTATCATTAGAATATAAGATGAAAGGAAGGGATAAGGGACATTATATATTTTTTTATTTAGATTTTAAGTTGTTGGCTAAATTCCTTAAGGCCAAATAACATAATAAGACGCTTGCCTATTTATTTTAAGTAATTTTCAAAAGAAAAAAAACGTGTGGATAATTGAAAGTTATCTACACATGCTTTTAAAAGTGTGGGTAATCTAAACTACATATCATGATTGTCTGTAATATATGAATACATACACGTTTTAATTCATATTTAATTAATGTTATATTTAAAATAACTCTTTAGATGAAAATTTAACATATTGGTAATTTTATTCCAAATAACTAAATGGTGCATTGCAAAATGTTGAATATTGTAAGCTCTAAAGACAAAATCTCTTGTTTCCAAATTTCCAAACCTTATTCTTGTAGTCTCTTCTTCACTCTAGGTCTTATAGTGTCTCTCATAGTCCTTATCTCATCTCTTTGTCTATTTTCATAATTGTTTATTTCTCAATTGTCATGTTCACCACCTCTCACTCTTTGTCACGATCTCTCTTGTTGTGCACTCTTGATATGTTCCATAATGATATCAAAATCATATGTCCATCTCATATTTTTTTGTTAATTTTTTATTTTAGATTCACTCAAAGGTTTCGATATAGTTATTGAAAAAATGTATGTTAGCAAATAATCGTTGGGATTCTCAATTTTATTCTTACTATACCTTTTTTGCTTACTACACACCTCAGTGTCCTCTTACCTATAATTCACACGTTACACTTTCTTTTCATATCTGAAATCACGTCTCGTTCTCTTCTACTCTCTCAATGTTCACGTCCCTTACTCTCCACACTTGTGTCACACAGTCTTATTGTCACAACTTCACTTCACATTCGCCACATGGACTAACATGTAGAAATACACATTTACTACTTTATCTTGATTTGAAAACAAACAGATTATTTATGACCATAAAGAACCAATATTTCCATTTTATCCTAATAGCTTAAGCGAAAATCTTAACTTTAAAATATAATTATTGTAACTTTCTCCCTCGTCAAAGAAGAACTTGTCCTCAAGACCTTGTATTTAAGACATATGTATTGGAAAATCACTTACCAACTCTAAAGTATGTTGCATAACATCTACATCATTATTATAAGCATCAATTTTTTTTTAAATTTCATAGTTTACTATTATTTTTTTTATTTTTTTAGTATTTTTGAGTTGATTTTTTGTATATTTAAACTTCTTTTCACACACACACACACACATATATATATATATATATATATATATATATATATATATATATATATATATATATATATCAACCCCTAATTTTTTTAAATAGAGATATTACATCGATTGTGAATAACAACCGATATAATATAGGCTCTTTACATCAGTTGGGAGCTCACTTCCATCATATTAAATGAGATATTACATCGGTTGTGTAACCGATGTAGTATCTTCTCCTGGACACTCCCAGGAAACACTTTGGATTGGTATTTTTACGTCGGTGACGATATAGTATATGAACATACTACATCGACTTTGAAACCGATGTAGAAAGTTCAGGACTTTTATCATCCGCATTAAATGTCTTCCAGAAACCGATGTAAAATGTGTGTTTTTTCTACTAGTGGTACCCAAGGCTTTACATGAATTCACTCTTAAAGCAAGCCTCTCTAAGGAGGTCGAATATTTGGACGGAACCCAATAGAAATGGAACTTGATATGGAGAAAGTGGTTCAAATGAGAAAATAATATAATCTGTGAAGTGGAAAGAAATGTGTTATATAGACATAGGGAGGATGAGTGGGATGAGAAAACACAAACTTACGTGGTGAGATCAACATATAAGAGATTAGTGAAAGTAGATGTGAAAGAGTTTTTATGTATGGTGCTTTCTGATATCGAATGCATTACAAGTAGTTATGCACTTTTCATGGAGATTGTTAATCAATAAAGTGACAACTTTAGATAATCTACATAGAAGGGGAGTGGAGGTGAAAAGTCAGCATGTGTTATGTGTTGTGAAAATAGAGTATCACAAAATTTGATAAAGGGGAAAAAAACCTAGAAACTTTCGAACCCAAACGGCCACGATGTTTGAACCAGATCTGTGGCGGCTTTTGCAATGACTCCTCCGCGCCTTTCAGAAGCTCTGAAATCATAGCACTGCTTACAAAGGAGATGGGATCTTCATGCCTTTTGAAGCTCTATTTTTGAATGCTAAGAGCAGCGGTTTGAAGCTTTCGAACGTTGAGGGCAATGGAATGTGCGTTGAAACAACAAGTCGTTTCCTTTCCTTTCGTTTCTCACTCTTCACAGTTCAAAACTGCTCACCCACTACACGGTTCCCATCCTCTATAAATAGAGGCTTTCCCCTTCTCCGAAAAACACATATTCACTTCTTTTTCTCAATTTTTTTCTTCTCTAAAGTCCTGGGTTGTTTTGCTCATAAAAGAGCTTACTTACTAGTTTTGATATCCTCGGTATTATCCGAGAAGTCCTTAAGGACAGTGATCTTTCACATATCCAGAATTTAATTTTATTTGTGTTTTCATCAGTTTTTGACAACATTCTTAAGGACTTATGGCTGATGGTGTGGAAAACAACAATAATACTACACCGGAGATGTCAACTATCTTTGCGAAATCATTTTCAGATGTTTCGAAGATTGAAGTTTTCTTAGGTCAAAACTTCTGATGCTGGAAGGAACGTGTGTCTACCCTGTTAGATATGTACGGAGTTGCCTCTGCACATACGACATCCAAACCCGACTCCAGTTTTCCTGCGAAACAAATTGAAGATTGAATCCACACAAATAAGGTATGTCTTCACACCTTGCTCAATGCATTATCTAACAATTTGTTCGATGTGTATTGCTCCTACAAGGAAGCAAAGGAAATATGGGATTCTCTTATCCTCAAATACACTGTCGAAGATGTCGTCCGACAAAGATTCCTTATCAAAAACTACTATTGTTGGGAGATGATAAAGGACAAAGATATCAAGATTCAAATCAATGAATATCACAAGCTTACTTGGAGACATTAAAGTAGAGAATATTGTTCTACCTGACGAATTTGTTTCAGAACTTTTGATTGAGAAACTTCTGCAGTCCTGGATAGACTAGAAACAATAGTTAAAGCACAGATATAGACAAATGTCACTACTAGACCTCATCACTCACATCATCATTAAAGACACCAACCGGAAGGAGTGTTGTTGCAAGAGTTAAAGCCTTATCTGCCAAAGCAAATATGATAAATGACAGACCAATTCCAAAAAGGTACTAGAAAAAACCTGATCACAAGAAAAAGAATAAATATAATTTTTCCGTCCCAATGGACCTAAACCCACATTCAAGAAAAAGGGAAATGACTTTGTTTGTGGAAGGTCAAGTCACCATACACCTCAGTGCAGACACAGGGTCAAAAACGACAATCCTCCTAAGGCAAATATAGTCGAATGAGGAGATACAATTGTTGCGGTCATTTCACAAGTAAACCTTGTGACAAATGTGAGCAAATGGGTAGTAGACTCTGGGGCTATCAGGCATATCTGTGCAAACAAAAATGCATTTTTTTCCTACTCCAGTGTATGGGATGGAAAAGAACAAGTTTATCTTGGTGATTCTAGGACAACTCCTGTTCTAGAAAAATGTAAAGTTCTTCTAAAGTTTACATCTGGCTTTAAGTGACGTGTTACATGTGTCATCAATTAAAATTAATTTGATCTATGTAGCACTATTGGGAAAGGTAGGAGTCAAAGTTTCATGTAAATACTTCATGTACACTCTCCCAAAGATTTTCCACATGTCATATTTTCTATAAATAACTAGAAAGTGCTAGAAAAAGAAAGATGTCTCGTGTTATTCCCGCGATATGTGTGTTGTTGCACCATTGTCACTTTCATATCAAGGCCGATTTTTGTCTTGAACCATGTTAATCTTCCATGTGATTTTTTCTTGTTCTTTCTTATTAATCTTTTAAGTGTTTTTATTTATTGGGTTTAAGGTTTATGAGATAGATAATGTGAGTGAATTTCACCTACATCCACTCATTATCAAAGTGGTGAGAGAAGTTAAAAGGGTGGGAGGTTAAGGTTTAGAAGTAACTTAGTGTTTCTACATATTTTTTTCATAAAGAAGTGAGGTAAGTTAGCTTCTGAAGCATTCTCCTTTTATTTTATTTTATTTGATGCGTCTGGTCCAACCTGTTCCACACACATAACTCAAACCTATACGCAAATACAGAGTTTGAATGAAAAACCAGGTGGTGAAATATTTCGGCTCCTTTGCCTAATTTGTGTTTAAACATTTACCAAATCAGTACTTAACAACTGCTCAAGATCAATGACATCATAGAAACTTCATAGGAGTAATAACTTCAACAACTCTCGCCGGCAGAGACCTTTCGAAATTACTAACAGCCAACCATGCTTCTTTAGGTTTCTCCTTGTGCACAATGCAACCTATAGGTGTTGGTAAATAAAGACATTAAAAAGAAAATATAAAACTTTTAAAATATCGAAAAATGAAAAGGAAGGGACCAAAAACAAATAAAAATTCGCACATGTTGAACTCATTTTGTCTCCTTATCAATTCTAAACTGCATGGCTGCATGATATAGCAAAGAGGCATCTTTCTCAGATATATATTCTGCACAAAAAAAGTTCCAAAAAATCTATTAACCATTATTTAATTAATTTCAACCACACAAGCCAAAGTGTAGTATTGTCAAAACAAAAGGGGGATCAGAAGCTGCTACTTCTTGTTCATATTCATGCTGCATTGCTGCTTCACCAAGTCTTGTATACTTTGAGAAGCTAGGATTGTAGTTTGGTCATAGGGACTGGACTATGGATACTTTATACAAAGTTGAGGCCACAGGTAATATGAAGCCTGTACTGTTAATGATACTGCTCCAGACTCTATATGCAGTGGTGAATATCATGTTAAAGATGGTAGCAAATGATGGAATGAGCTTAAGTGTTCTTGTTGCCTACCGGTTCATCTTTGCTTCTGCCTTCATTGTTCCCCTTGCTCTCATCATTGAAAGGTGTTTCTTTAATAAGTTTCCCACTAAAGAGTTAGGAGATAAAAGCAGTTAGTTTCATTTCCCATGCACAAAACATAATTTCATGCAGTAAAAGCTAATGCACACACATTAAACATTAAGAAATTAATGTTAATTTGAATCTATCTACTTTTATTTTGGAATGTGTTTCACCAGGAAACATCTGCAATATGTTACTGGGCAAGTTCTATTCCAAGGTCTTCTTTGTGGGTTCTTTGGGTAAAATTTCTAATGCCCTAATTCATTTAATATAGAATTTAACCAAAATGTGCAATATGATGATTTAAATTTTTCAGGGGATCCTTACTACAAGGTCTGTACGTTAAATCGTTGGCGTTGACATCTGCAGTATATGTTTCAGCCATGTTGAATCTCATCCCTGGTGTCACCTACCTTATGTCTATTACTCTCAGGTAGGCTCATGTAACTTTGCATATCAAGCAATAAACTTCTAAAAAAGGATTTTCAGAAGAAAAAATTAAAAAGAAATATATATATATATATTTATTTTGCAGACTATTACGGTGAATCTTGAATTATAATCAGAAATCAGCACAAATAACTATTATTCAACCGTATTCAAGTTCTTTAATGTTTTTCAATGGTGATTTTTTTATTTTGAATAAATTTTAACGATATTGAATAGCATTTGATCCAATGGTGGGGATTACATCACCCCATCCCTGCTCAATTATGCAGACTTGAGAAGTCAAATCTTGGAACAGCAGGTGGCATGGCCAAGTTGGTGGGAACTATTACAGGAATTGGTGGTGCCATGATCCTCACTTTCTACGAAGGAAAAAAGCTATGCCTCTGGTCCACAAATATTGACTTGTTGAACCATGCACCATCACCACATGGTGCCCCCACAGGTTCTCTCTTGTGGGGCTGCATACTAGGCTTTGGAGCCGCTTTGAGCTACTCGGTGTGGTTGATAATCCAGGTTCAACTCATACTTGCCTTCAATAACTCTCTCAAGATTTTACAAAAAAGTGTGTTAGTAACTACAATAGTATGATACTAATATAAATCTGAAGATTTTGGAACAGTTACTTTTAGGATCAATAATCAAACGAGTCTAGTGTTTCTTAAAAACATTACCAAAACCTTTACATTTTCAAGACATCCTAGAATTTCTCCAAATTTAGACTACTTTTTGGCCTAAATTCGCTCAGAAATGGAATTTTGAATTTTGTAAGTTAATGCAGACAAAGATGAGCGCAAAGTTTCCCTGGCACTATTCAATTGCGGCTTTAACATCTTCAACGGCCTCAATCCAATCCGTTATATTTGCTCTTAGTACTGAGAGCGATTGGAGGCAGTGGAAAGTTGGTTGGAACTTTAGGCTTGCAACAGCAGCCTCTGCGGTAATTGATTAAATATTTGCTTTTGGTGCTTTCTAAATACTCTCCTTTGCCAGGAACAGCACACACATACAACCAAAATATTGCATGCTCAAAATGAGGTTAATTACAAGGTATAATTGTTTGTTATATTTTTTGTTTTGAAGGGAATTTTGGCCTCTGGAGTGTGTTACACCCTTCTAGCGTGGTGTGTGCGAAGGAAGGGACCATTATTTGCTTCTGCTTTTAGTCCTCTTATGCTGGTGATTGTGACCCTTTTGGAGCCACTGGTATTAGATGAGTGTCCCAGCATTGGAAGGTGAATTGAAGAACTAAATTAGCTATGCAGTTAAATATGAACCTTCAACTTCCTTTTCAAGTGTGAATGCATTATGGTTTGTTATGTACTTTTGCAGTGTTACAGGATCAGTGTTAGTTGTGGGGGGATTGTACATGTTATTGTGGGGAAAAATCAAGGAAACACAGATGAAGCAGACTGAGGTGTCCTCAAAAGACTTTGTTCAATGTGAAGCAATACACGTTACCAACCAATCTTTGGCCTGCAGCCAAAAGGATCAAGAAAAGAAGATTGTAGCAAGTGTTCCTTCTCATACACCATCAACTGTCAACCATTTCTAAGTGAAAATTCTACACCCACTAGGGTCAACCCAGTGGTAGAAATTTAGTAATTGGTGTGAGATTTCAAACATTTGAGGTAGCAATTCATATGAGCAGTTTATGGGAATCATTTACGTTTCTTGCATATTTTATTACTTTGTTTGATGGGATAGCCTTACAGATATTCACATTTAAATGGGAATATATTTATATATACTTTTCTTGTTTAGCTGTCATAAAAAATTTTGAAGAGAAGAAAAAAATAAAAATGTATGTTAAAATCTCGTTTTTGCAGAAAAAAACTAAGGTAATTTACAAGGAATCCAAAGTGAGTTACTCTAAGTTATGTATGCACACGAAAGTAATGATGTGGACATGATAAAGGATTTCAGCATCAACATGAAAAATTATTCCAATTCCAAAAGTTATTATTCCATAAAGATGCAATTAAAATGCAATTAAAGTAAAGTATAAAGGATTCACTTGCAACTATGAAACTTAGTCAGCGAAAAATGCAGATAAAATTTGAAAAATGAAATACAAAATCATTAAAAACGAAAAAAAAATCTCCCTCTTTTTTAAATAATTACATATTATTTGATTACCAAATTACATATTATCAATCCTTTAAAGAGACATGATAAAATATATTTGAAACTCAATAAAGCAAAAATTTGAAGGTTCAACTAGTATCAAAGGAGCATAACTAGATATTACGTAGCTAGATACGTAGCGATTTTGAGTTTCTTCACATGAAGGAAGGAAAGACGGTGACTGCGTATTTTTTTCATACACTAGCCATAATCAACAAAATGAAGGCTTATGGTAAAAGTATGAGTGAAACAGTTATTACTACAAAGATTTTGAGATCAATGATTTCTAAATTTGATTGTGGTATGCTCAATTGAAGAATCTAACAACTTAGACAAGATGATTCTTGATGAAATCAAACAAGTATTCTCATTAATGAGCAAAGGATGAGAAGTCATGGAGAAGAGTAGGTTCTTAACATCTCTCATGAAAATAAAGCAAATAGAGGTTGAGGTCAAGGTAGCAGTAGCTGTGGACCTAGAGGAGGAAGAGGTAGAGGAAAGAGAAGACAATATTTCAATGAAGCTATTATCGAGTGTTTCTAATGTCACAAGTTAGGACACGTTCAATATAAATGTCTTGACTGTGAGAAAAACCCCAATTATACCGAATTGGCAAAGGAAGATGGTGAAGAGTTGTTCCTAATGTCTTTACATTGAACTCAAGCAAGCCAAGATGGAAGATGTGTGGTTTTTTTATTCTGGTTGCAACAATCACATGACCGGAAATAAAACATGGTTCATAGAATTTTATGAAAGTTTTAGCCAAACTATAAAGCTTGCCAATAACACCAACATGGTTGATATGTGAAAAGGCATCATTTTTATGTAAGTGAATGGATTTACATAGGTGATTTCTAGTGTTTACTATGTTCTTGAACTTAAAAATAATTTATTAAGCATACGACAACTTCAAGAAAAGGGCTTGTCGATTTTAATTCAACATAGAAAGTGTAGTGTATATCATCCTGAGAAAGGATTAATAGAATGATTTCTCTGTTGGCTAATATGATACCAACAACTTCTTCAACTTCCTCATGTTTTCAGATTATATCAAAAGACGAATCTCATTTTTGGCATTTTCGATTTGGTCAGTTAAACTACAATGGTTTGAAGACACTTTTTAGTACGAAGATGATAAATGGACTGCCCTTACTCATGATTTCATAGACATTATGCAGAGAGTGTTTAACTAGCAAACAACATAGAAATTTTGTATCTAAGAGTTCACAGAGGGCATCAAACAAATTACAACTTATACATGCAGATATTTGTGGGCCTATTAAACCTGAATCAAATGGCAACAAAAGGTATATTCAAAGTTTTATCGATGATTCCACTCGTAGAACTTGGATTTATTTCTTACATGAAAAATTAGAAGTTCTTGCCATGTTTAGAGTTTTAAAGTTTGTGTTGAAAAGGAAAGCGGGGCATATATTGCTTCTTTAAGGATAAATAGAGGTGGTGAATTTACCTCTAATAAGCTCAAAAAAAATTTCCAAATAGAGTTGCAGAGAGGAAAAATAGAACAATTTTGAACGTGGCATATGTTCTATGTCGACAGAGAGGCATATTCCTAAATTTTTTTTGCCATAAGCTATGAAGTGGAGTGTACATATTCTAAATAGTTGTCTTGCTGTTGTTGTACAGAAGAAAACCCCATAGGAGGCATGGAGTGGTACGAAGCCAATAGTTGACTATTTTAAAGTTTTCGGATGTGTAGCCCATGCACATATTCCATACCAGAAAGGAAGTAAGTTAGATGGAAAGAGCAAGAAATGTGTTTTCTTAGGAGTCAATGATGAATCAAAGACATGTAGATTATATAACCTACATTCTTAAAAAATTATCATTAGTAAGGATGTGATAGTTCAAGAAAGTGAATGCTGGAATTGGAATAAAAGCGAAGAAGAATGCAAAGTGGATGTTTTAAAGTGGAAAGATGATGAAAGTGACATTGAAGAGGAATTAGAAGAAAATGATGTTGATTCAAGTGAAAATGGTTCTAGTTTGGTTCCTAATGAATCAAATGAAGAAGATTCACCAGTAGGTGGCTCTCCTTCTAGTGAATCAAATGAAGATGAATTATCAATATCGAATGAAAGGAAGGTAAGAAGAGCACCACCTTGGATGATCACTTTGAAACAGGTGAAGATTTATTATATGAATATGATTTTAATGCTATGATAATAGTTATTCAAGTGATCCACTTACATATGAAGAAGTTATCATGAGCAAAGAGTGGAGGGATGTGATGATGCCAAAAATTGAATTAATGGAAAAGAACAAAACCTAGGAACTAACTACTATACCAGAAGGAGTGAAAGCGATTAAAGTTAAGTGGATTTTCAAGGCTAAACTTAATGAGAATGGAAAGGTAAACAAGTGCAAGGCAAGACTAGTGGCGAAAGGGTGATTATACTAAAGTTTTTGCTCCAATTGCTAGACTTGACACTATTTGATTAATACTTGCTTTAGCAACACAAAATAGTTAGGATGTCTTTCAGCTAGATGTAAAATGTGCATTTCTTTACGGTGAAACTCAGTGAAGAAATCTTTGTACAGCAATCATCGAGACATGAGAAAAAAGGTGAAGAAGATAAAGTTTACAAGCTAAGAAATGCGTTGTATGGCTTGAAGCAAGCACCAAAGGCATGATATAGTAAGATAGAGGCTTATTTTGTTCATACATGTTTCGAAAGGTGCTCATGTGAACACACATTGTTCACAAAGTGGAAAGAAGGAGGTAAGATTTTAATAATAAGTCCCTATGTTGATGATTTAATATATACTAGAAATGATAAAAATATGTGTAATGATTTTAACATTTCAATGATGTTAGAGTTTGACATGCCTGATTTTGGGAGAATAAGATACTTGCTTGGAGTTGAGGTGATACAAAATTCAGATGAAAATTTTGTGTGTCAAAGAAAGTATGCCCGTGAAATTTTAACAAGATTTGGAATGGACAAAAGAAATTCAGTATAGAATCCTATAGTCCCAGTACAAAGTTGACAAAGGATGAAGTTGAAACCAAAGTTAGTGAAACTTTGTTCAAATAGGTGGTTGGTAGTCTAATGTACTTGACTACAAATCAACATGATTTGATGTATGGGGTGAGTCTTATCAGCAAATTTATGTCTTATCCAATTGACTCTCATTGGCTTGCAACAAAAAGACTTTTAAAGCATGTGAAAAGTACAATCGAGTTTGGAGTTCTTTAAAGAAAAGGTGACTGGACAAATTTGGTAGCTTACATTAATAGTGATTTGCTGGTGATCTGGATGATCGGAAAAGTACTTTTGGTTTTGTTTTTTTACTTAGTTCTGGAGCTATTTCATTGTTCCTTAGGAAACAACCTATAGTGACATTATCAACTATGAAGCTAAGTACATAGTAGTTGCATATTATTTTTGTCAATGAGTTTGACTAAGAAGGGTTCCGATTAAACTTTGTCACAAAGAAAAGAAAAGTACCCTGATTCAGTGTGGCAATAACTCTACCATAAATTTGTATAAGAATCCATTTTTTTATGGAATGACTAAGCATATTGATATAAGGTTTCATTTTTTTTCATGCATCTAACAAAAGAAAAAGTTGTGCAGTTGATCAAGTTGCGGACATAATGACAAAGTCTCTCAAGTTAGAACAATTTCTGAAGTTACGAAGTATGCTAGGAATGGTTGATGTTTCAGCAGTAAACTAAATTCTTTTAACATATAGTTTAAGGGAGGAAATGTTGTAATTAGTTACTTTATTTTTCTAGTTTTTCATTATTGTTTTTGGTTTCTTATTTGTTATTCATGTTTATATGGAAGTTACCTTATTTGTAGGGATTCATTTATGTTTTTAGGTCATGCAAATTGTGGGTCATGGTTTCTACTTTTAAGAAGACTACGAAGCCAACAGGGCATTGTGGTGTGTGATTCAGTTTTCTTTTCACTCAAATATTCTCTCTCAAATTCATAACAACGTTTTACCTCATTAATATCAAGACATCGGAACGATCCTTTAATTAAGTGAGCACCATGATTACTTGCTCTCATCCACACATGTCACAACTTTTCTTCCGCTTCACCTCATAAGTTTCACAACATTGACAAAAATTACTATCTTAATCCAATATATAACACAAGTAAAAATAGGTTCATGATTCATAAAAATGTTGAATACAAACAAACTATCCAAGAAAATCCTTCATATCAAAAAAAGGATACTATCCTCTTTTTTTTTTTTACACATGATCTTCCTTTGTTTATTAAAAAAAAAAAAAAAAAAAACAATGTCTCCATCTTCTAACTAGCCAACAACACTTAAATATCCACAATTCATTTGCAACACCCTTCCTACAAACAAATTTTAAAGACTTGTAAAATAATATGTATCATATAAGCCAACTAAATGTGTAAATTGTGAAGGGTTGCAAGATAAGATAAACTATTTAATGAAAATTGTTGCAAGACTTATGTTCGAGACTGAAAACTTGAATGTCATTCTTGAATCTCAAATTTGTATTTTCAATAAAGATGGCATTGGTTATCAGTTTTGTTTTCATAAAAAAGGAAGAAAGTTCAAAAGCTTTTTTTCAAATGCAGAAAAAAGTAAACCTCGCCTTTTTATGACTTTATCTCTATTATATGAGAAGAGGTCATTCTGTAAAGAACTTAATCTATTTTACAAGGCATTTGACAGTCAAGAAGCAACTACGGTACTTGGGATAGATATGCTTCAAAGCTCATCAATTTAACCTTGTGACATATGGAGACAACAATACAATGAGAATACTTGACAATGGAGACGTTGGTAATAAAGACTCTTTGATCATCAAAGAGAATAGATTATCTTTATATTACAACACATTTTTTTCTTTGAATACTAAGATACTAAATTTCTCAAAAATGAAGTTTTTTAGGATATGAGGATATAGATATGAGTTTCGAAAATGAATTGGTAGTAAGAGTAGATTCGATTATTTTCTTACAAATTATCAAGAATTCTTTTGACCAAAAATCCTTTTTTTTTGTAAGGTATTCTATTGGTGAGGGGCTCCAATTGAATAATCGGATTAGTATTTTTTCATTCAAAAAATGTAAATAATGAGAAGGTCCCTATTTTTTTCTATATATCAAAAAGTTTCAATATTAGAATTAAGAATTTACATTATAAGACTTATCTGATCTTAGAAATTGTTAAAACGTTCGAATTTTAGTTTTCTGATAAATTATTAATTTTTTAAGATATTACTCAAATTAAAAATCTCATCGAAAACTTACAGCAACTTGACAAACAAAAACTTAAAAAAAGAAAAATAGCGATATTGAACTTGAGTTATCTCTCATTTCAGATTCAATATCAAGAAAAACTTTGTTAGATGATAAGAAAGTAAACACATCTTGATGTGAACTGTCTAACATTTCCCTTATTAAAAACAAAAAAAATTGAAATGTTGGTTGACAAAATAGAAAAAAACAATATTTTTCATTTTCAATACTTAAAAAATATATCCTTTCAAATGAGTCACTAACTGTATTTAAAAGATTGTGTCAACTCTTCATTTCTTCCATTGTCTCATCCTAACCTTGGAAAGCATATATTATTATAATTATAATTATAATAATAATAATAATAATAATAAATTATTATTATTATTATTAGATTGGTATTGATCATTAAATATAGTTTAATAAAATTTTAAATATTTTTTATATTTCTATAATAATAAATAACATTATAATATTATAATTTTATATGAATTACTATCAAATTTATGAATAATATAGGCTATTCATATAGAAGGTGGATTTCTGTTTCAGGTGAAAGAAGTGGATGAGCTTTTTATAAGCTTTTTTCAGACGCTCAACATGCTTTCACGTTTTTTAGGTGAACTGTGTCATGTGATATCACTAGAGTTTGTCCTAAAGAACTGTGAACGTTCTTCTTTTAATTAAATAATTAAATATTATCTAATGAATATCAATAAATTACAACTATCAAATTTTGAAATAAATAAATGTTATTTACATAAAAAATATATATATTGTCTAAAATATGTGTCAATATATAATATGTATGATAACATTTAGAGATTCATAACCTAAAGTTTTAAACAACCAATCTAAAGTTGTAATTTAAATTTTAGACATCGTTATAAAATATTCATCACAACATCTTAAAAATGATGTTTTTCATTATACATTTGAAAAATCTATTTTAGATAAAAAAAAATACATTGATATTTGTTGTGAGGGTGCTTGTTAAATACGTATTTCTTTTTTACTTATCTTTTCCCTTTTTTTTTTAAGTTTTCGGTTCATTCATTTATTGATCATTTCTTGGTTGATATGTCAAAATTTAAATTAAAAGTAAAACATTAAATAGAAACACAAATTTGACGACTGGTTCTCACGTAAATATTGTATAAAATTAAATTTTCTATTATATTTATATTAATTATCCTTGTCCTTTCATATAAGATTTTTAAAGTTATGAAAATGAATAAGTCCCGTAGAGACTTCATCTTATAAAAGTTACATTTGTAAGCATAATTTTTATTTTTAGTTTTCTAAATTAAACTAAAATGGTATTGAGAAATGCCATTTTAATAATCCCATTTTTAATAGGTTTTAAATTTATAATAATAATAATACCTATAATAGTATTAATAATTATTATAATAATGAGAATAACATTAACAAAATTGATAAAATTAGTATATTAAAAATATTATTATTATTATAAAAAATTGAAACAATATAATATGTTTGTAAAGTTTTAATATTAAACGGATCAATAAATAAATAAATGAATTGACATATAAAAACAAAGCATATCATAAAAATTCTACATCAACATACTTCAATATATTTCTGAGAAATATATCAATATTGAAAATCCATGGTTATTCAGTGACTTAAACTTCTTACCTTGATTTATAAAGTGGTATAAAAAAATGTTGTAATCATAAATTTATAATACATGTATTCTAGGGAGAGAGGATTGCACATTAGTTGGGTTAAATTTGATATCAATGGGATTAAGAAATCTTTGGTCAGCTCATATATTAGCAATCATGCTTTGATATTTGGAAGTACCATTGTTAGCATTTATGAACATACACTAGCGTGGTGATGGTGTCTGCTTAGTAAGCTATATAACCTCTAAAGCACAAGCAGTTCTAATAATGGCATGTCCAAGTTGTAAAAATAATAAATTAAATAAAAATAAATAAATAAATAAACTTAATAATACATTGAGAACTTGAAGTAATAAAGTCAAGGTCACTATTAAAACAAAAAAATTCAAAATAAGATAAAAAAAGCTCAAAACTAATTGTTTCCTAAATGAGTAAGTCTTCATTCTAAAACATGGACTACATTGAGCAGCATGTGATATTCCCTTTTCTGTCAGGCTTTGTCATCAAAGTTAAAACTTTTTGCAACTATTTCCATAGCTTATAACAAAGTATTAGTCATCTTTAAATTGCGAGAGCAAACGATGATTTCATTTATGACATGTGTAGTGATGATCAGTTAAGCAAAATGGGGTCTTGAAGGAACAAGCTACTGCAATAGAAGTTTAACAAATGCTGAGCCTGTGTTAAGACCAACTTGAGGCAGCGCGTTAGAATCCTATAAATATAATAACCAATAATATTAAGATCCATTGATGATATTAGAATCAATTAAATTGATTTTATATTAATGTTATTAGCCTAAAATAGGGTAACTGAATCTTCTGTAATTATGTCCTTTTCACCTATAAATTGAACAGCTCTATTGTAGACACGGAACGCATCTGTATACTGAATTTACCCTCACAGAATTTTATGCTGTCAATTATATTTCCTAGTAACATTGAGCAACTTATCCCTAAGGTTGTGGGGAAACAATATATCCTAATCTAACTTCATCGATAAACTTACTTGAAGGCAAACATATAACTGAGTGAAAAGAACTACTCAATTCCATAAAAATGCAAGGATAGAGCTCAATTTATTGCATATAAATCTATTTATTCTAAGCTATTTTAATATGCTGTTGAGGATATATCAAAATAAATGTGCAAGCAGAGATGAATATACTTACAAAAAATAATGTCAAGGAACAATTCCCTTAAAAGCTTAAGTTGTTTAGTGCAGCTAAAATTCCTTTTTATATAAGATCCCTTGAACAAGAGCTTTTTGAGCTTGAAGTGTGCACAGTGCACAAAGGCACCTTACCTTGGGCCCAAATTTGAGTCAATTATGAAGAATAGAAGCAGCAAGGTCAAACTCACAAGTACTTATTTACAGAAGTTTCGATATCATTTTAAGGGCCAACCCTGCTCACATAATTTGTCAGGTGGAAGCATTATGCTTAACAATCAAGTTCTGACGTAAAGCCCATTCCAGTTCTCAACTTAGGGTCTTATAAATAAGAATTATGGAATGTGAATGAATTGGATTTGAATAAAGATCTGGTGAAACTCTTGAAATGTGCTATCTTTTTGGAAACAAAAATTCTTGAATTTCGGTGTCACCTTTATTAGTAGATAAGTAGTTTATAATCATTTTTGTGGTGGCAGCATCTACTGAAAAACCCTTGTCTCTCATTATTGTAAGGTATTTTATTGACCTTGCAATCACCCTTTTTGTCAGCAAGCCTTGGACAAAGACATTGTAAGTGCAGTTATTTGGCAGGCAGCCATTCTCTTCCATATTCATCAGCAAGTCTTCTGCTTTATCTAACAGTCCTTGTTTACAGAGACCCTTAATCATAATGGTATACGTATAAACGTTAATTCGTAAACCTTTAGCAGGCAAACTAGAAAAGAGTTCCCATGCAGCATTCAATTTCCCGGCACTGCATATTCCATGAAGCAAAATGGTATAAATGACAATATTAAGATCCAAATTACTCTTCTCCATTGCCTCAACCAATGACCCTGCCTCAGAAAGAAGATTTCCTTTACATAGGCCATCAACAATAACAGCACAAGTCTGGACATTAGGAAGTTGACCATGTTTATGCATATTAAGAAACAGTTCTTTCGCAGCTAATGGTCTACCTGCTTGACAAAACCCACCTATAAGGGTGGTCCAAGAGACAACATCAGGTACAAATCCCATCTTACCCATTTCCTCCAACACATACATAGCCTTGCTAATGTTTTTGTTCTTGCACCATCCATGTATAAGTGAAGTGAAAACTACAATGTCTGGCAAACAGCCCCAGCTAACCATAAAATTAAATACTCTCATGGCCTCATTCATTTGGTTTTGCAAACAATAAATCAATGAATTATATGTAAAGAGACATCTGTACCTCCCCCATTATAATCATAAACCCAATCACACTTTAAGCCTGCATTACTTTTCCTTCTTTGCAGAAAGAATCCACTAAAATATTGAGTGTTTGCACATCCGGCATCATTCCCATTTTCATCATCTCATCCAGCAGAGAACCAACTTCTTTCCATCTTCCAAAATTGCAGAGACCTTGAATCCAACAAGTATAAGTGACAAGATTAGGCAAGACACCTTTCCCACTCATTTCAGAGAACAAATTTAATGCCTCATGTACCAATCCATCCTTGCACAAACCATCCACAACACTGCTGTAAACTACCACATTAGGTTTCCAATTCCTTTCCTCCATCTTCCTTAACCACCGGACAGCCACCAAAGTGTCTCCCGTCTTACAAAACCCATTAACCAACACCCCATAAGTGTATACATCGAATGGATACCCCATTTTCTCCATATGATCAGCCAACACCACTGCCTGAGCCACATTGCCTTGCACACAAAGCCCATTAATGAGGGTGGTAAGAGTCATTACGGTAGGCTCCAAACCAAGTTTGAACATGCTCCCCAAGACAGAGAACCCAAAAGATATCAACTTTAAGCGGCAGAGACAGTTGATCACAATATTAAGAGTAATGGTATCAGGTTCTATGCCTAGAGAAGAATACATGTGCTTAACTAAAGATATGGCACCGGTGTAATGCCTCAACCTCACAATAACACCCAACAACAAAGTAAAGTCCTTCACAGAAGGCACAGGCTTCATTCTACCCATTCTTTGAAACAAGTCCAAAGCTTCATCAAAGTTCTTCACTTGACCTGACCTGCACAGGTATCTCATGAAAATCAAGAACTGCGTTCCGTTGGTGTGCCTCTCCGCGTCATCTGTGTTTGTGGTAGTGACTATGGAAAGGGTGTGAGAGAAAGTACCCATCATGTGACGAAGACAACGGAAACTAGAGAGATAGAGAAATCTTGAAGCATTCAAAGTTACTCTTTTGCATCCGAACAGCATTAGAAGAAACAACTTGCTCCCTAATGGTTGCAAACAGTGTTATCAAGATCGCGAGTCAACTCGTCAACTCGGTTTTACCTTCCCATGTGGAATCGTTTTTCAGTATGCTCTCGACACCGGCCTCTACGTCGTACGCTACGACACGCTAATCGAAGAAGACGAGTCCCAGCCGCTCACGATCACCGTGTTTCCCAAAGAGCTCCGCCCCAAGCCTCCGCACATCACCGTGTTCCTATGAATCTAAAGAGAGACCGAGAGACATAAGATTTGGTTTTCAAAATATTTAAGTATCTAAATTTCTATCAATATTTTTGTTATATTTTTTCATTATTTCGGATTCGTCACCACTACGCCAACATAAATATATTTAATTTCATTTCATTTGTTTGTTTTTTCAACAGTTTACTGCATTAGTATATTTTCAATTTTGATAAATTTCTAAATTTTGATAAGACATGCACTTTAGATACAAACTTAAATTTCTAAATAAGACATATTTTTTAATAGAAAAAAGATAAATTTCTTAAATAACTTTTGAGCTTATAAACGTAATTCAACATAAACAATGGCATGTTTGGGTTGATAAAGAATAACACTTTTTGTAATAACATTAACGGGGATTGGTTTATAGTTATTTTCTATTCCATCTGCAAGGATGATAGATTAAATCGTTTTGTATCATTTTAAATATGTTTTGATTAATTTTTCTAATTTTACTATTTAGGATAGAGTTTTAAAAATAATTTTTAATATATTTAACTAATATAAATTATTCTAAAATAAAATCTACTTTTATACATTCAAGTGATTATAATTATATTATATTATATATATATATATATATATATATATATAATTATAAAGTTATAAAATTTTATTCATAATTGAATCTATTACATCTTAAAAGAAAAATAAAATGATGTCAGAATTGTTTCACTCGTGTGTGATATATTTAAAAGTAATTCAATAGTAGTCTGATAGTGGGCGTCCAAATTGGTCCAACAACCTTGCTTAGGATATTATTTTAAAAATAAACTTTAAGTCTAACTTAACCTTATAAAGTTATAAGATGAAGTTTGCATCTACTTATATTATCTCTAGAAGACGTGAGATCTTTCTTAGCCACTTATGTTTCTCTTATTAAGGCATTTCCAATTTCTCTACTACCACTCTCTTTCTCATCTTTCAAACTCTAATTTAGTTTTTCTTTTCTCATTCTCTGTCTCATATTTGAAACTCAAATGTCATGTTTCAGTCTTACTTGTCTCACTATCACTGCTCTTACTCTTGATACTCTCATTAAGGCATTTCGAATTTCTCTACCACCACTTTCTTTTTCATCTAATTTAGTTTTTATTTTCTTATTCTCTGTCTCATATATTTGAAACTCTAATGTCATCTCTCAGTCTTACTTGTCTTATTATCACTGTTTTCACTTTTGTTTTGTTTTTCTCACTAAAGCATTTCCAATTTCTCTACTACCACTCTCTTTCTCATCTCTCAAACTCTAATTTAGTTTTTCTTTTCTTATTCTCTGTTTCATATATTTGAAACTCTAATATCACCTTTTAGTCGTATGTGTCTTACTACTCTCACTCTTGTTTCTCTCACTATCGTCTCTCATTCTCACCTCTCTCATTTCTCGCATGTGTCACTCTTGCCTCTCTTATTTCTCTCCTTTCAAGGTTTTTCAAAATGTTGTTGCACTACATCAAGTGGATTGACGAAATATATCCACTACTGTAATGTCTTTACACTTCAAAAGTCACTATAAAGAGATAAGACCTCAACTTCAAAACTTTAATCGTTGGTAAATATTTTGTTTGCCTAGAACATTTACAAAAAGTTAACAAATGGTGATGTTACACTGCATCTAGTGGCAGGCATTTGAGGAAGACAGAAGATGTGCACCACTGTAATGTTGTTTCACATCAACACTTACCAAAAGCAATATCTGAGGTTCTAAGATTTGTCTATATATTGTAAAACTAAATTAACTTAATTATATTAACAAAACCTATTAACACAACCTATTGTCATTTTGTGTTAAAGGTGTCTTGATAGATTAGGATTATTTTTTTGCCTAGAACACTCATCAAAAGTGGCAAGATTTTCATAACTTAAAGTTCATCTACTTTATACCTTTTGCCTTTTACAACAGTGTGTACCTTTTTGCGAATTTGAACTATTTTTTTTAATATATATCAAAATCATGAGTTTTGAGGAGGAATGTTTATGTTATTGTTGGATTTATTTTAATTTGATGTCTTTTGTAATGTTTGAAAACTTACTTTCTTGCTTTTGTCCATTTAATTGTTTTTGATTTATTATGTTATTTATTTGGAACAATATGGTACTATTAAGTTACTGGTAAGTATCATTCAAAATTTTAATAGTATATTTTATGCAAAATATTTAACTTAGTCATATTAACAAAAATTGTTATTCTTTAATGTTAAAAGTATCTTCTTGGACGATTATACATATTGTCCTAAATTAATCAACAAAAGGTAGCAAGATTTTGTTGGGAACAACGGGGAATTTACCACATACACATATCTTCACATTGGTAAGATATTGTCCACTTTGGGCTTAAGCCCTCATGGTTTTGCTCTTGGGCACCTCCCAAAAGGCCTCTTACCAATGAAG
>Ga0209700_102737_pt1 | contig 35127 bp, 13 predicted proteins | sample SiratroredBW_FD_187528 | JGI IMG/M metagenome (GOLD analysis project Ga0209700, IMG submission 187528) | Root nodule microbial communities of legume samples collected from California, USA - Siratro red BW (SPAdes) (version 2) | ecosystem: Host-associated > Plants > Roots > Nodule | place: USA...
AAACCAAATTTTAGTATAATCTTAATTAAGTTGAGAAAAATACTTTTCTCAACTGTCTCTACTAAGATTGATGACAAAAAACCTAAGGAAAACCAGAGATTAAGAGATCTATAAAGCAAATATGAACTTACTCTGTTTGAGATTCTGATAGGTTAGAAATGATCTTTAACTCCTTAGCTACTGCAGAGTATATTTAGATTTTAAAACAGATGATGTATGGATGGAGAAAAACTAGAGAGAAGGGAGAGAGATTTTTGAGAAAACGAGAGAAAGACACGGGAGAAAGAGTCTCGAGGTGCAGGGCGTCACAAAATGAATTGTCAATATATATATATATATATATATATATATTACATTTGTAACAATAGTAATAAGAAGAATTGTTTGTTTTCACAAATCAGTATTTATATGAATTAATCTTCTCTACAGTTAAAGTGACTTCGGCACAATATAAATAATCAACCCTTTAAAAGAAACACAAGTCAACATCACTGATAAGAATCAATATTAATGTGTAGTATGAATGGTTAGTTGCATTAAAATGTATCATTACTATAAAATATAAAATTTATAATGAATTATGTTAAAAACTAAGATATTTAATGCCTTTAAAAGAAAGATAATGGTCTATTTGTTTAAGTATTTTTATCAAATGATAATTTTTTATATACACTACATTTACAACTTTTTAAAATGATTCAAAGTTTTAAAAATTCATAAATAAGATTTTAATGAGAGGCTATTTGAAACAAATCATGAATCAATTAATTATTTTCTTAAAAATAATCACTAGATTGTTTTATAATAAAATCAATTTTTTAATGTAAACAGTTGGACTAAACAATTTATTGAGCTAAAGTGATTTAATCTAAATTTTAATATGAAAATAAAAAATTTATTATATACAATCCTTCATGTACTTCTTAGTAGTTTTAAAAGGTAAATCAACGTGAACTATGTAGTTTTTCAGTCTAAAGTTCTGAAAATAAAATTCCATCAAGCAAATGTTTTCAAAATTATTTAATATTTTTTCCACGTAAATAAACTTAAATTTTTAAAATAAAGCATTTAAAAATGTAACTTTATATACCTTAACTTATAAATTTGATATTACATAATAAAATAAAGTCGTCCTAATAACCGTGAGGATAAGGGTAGTTGGGTAGTTGGATAGTTACTTTATAATTTAAGGGAATTGAATGTTGTTGTTGAAATCCACCAATCTAAAATACCGAAACAATATTTATTAGTGCTTCTTTGGTAAAAACATATAAACTAATTAGAAACATTTTAGAAAAAAAAATTAATGCATCATTGAACTAAAAAGAATATTATAACAAATTCTTTAAAAAAAGTATCATAAATAAGATGTAGGGAGTAGTTTATAATATTTTTATAGAAAAACATTTTAAATCTTTGAAAAAAAGTCAGCCTCTAGACCAAAAAAAATTGAAATGCATAAGCTTTTATAAATTACAATTGGTCTATATATGCATTTTTTATATTTTAAAAATATTTTATAATTTTTCATTGCAAGAAGTAAACTTCCTATGAAGCTTCCAAAACGCAACCAGCTTTTAAATTTTGATAGTCCATGCTTCACTTCGAAGTTATTTGATTGTTTTGTTATTTGCTCTGTTACATTTAATAATTATTTCCCCTATATAATATGTTTAAGTAAAAAGAAGATGGAAACGAAATGATGAATTTTTCTACATTTTAAAACTATTTTAAGTATAATCTGATTCAATGAAGTTTTCTATCAGTTTGTCTAAAAGATGATTTTTTAACTCACACATAAATTAATTTTAATTTATTGAAAGTTATTTTCTGTAATTTTTATTTTTTTATCATAAAAATATCTTTGAGAAACTTTAGGGTTGTCAAATCCTAAAAAAACGTTACTCGTATTCAGACCCTTTTTATAAATTTAGGAGCAATAGTTTTGTTTGTAGTGTTCATAATAAGAAATGTCATTTTTGTAATACATAACATTTTTGGAACAGATCAAAAACCTCTCTCAACAAACATACTAGTGAAATCTAGGTTAAATTTCCACTTATATTCACAAAAGTAAGGATAATCTACTGTATATTTTCTTCAATTATAAAAATTTTAATGTGTTAATCTAGGTGAAATATATTTAATACACCATAAAAAAAATATTTTTGAAACTAATTTTTAACTATCAAAATAAAATGATTGTTAATTATAATCAAAATAATTATTAAATTAGGTTTTAGTTACTAAATTATTACAAATAAAACTAATAATTGGTTTTAGTGATCAATTAAGTTCAGATAATTAGTATCTAATATCAGTTATCAATCTTTAATCACTATATTATTATATTCTAAATTAGTTTATAGTTTAAGTAGATACCAATTTATAATTTAATTGTATGAATGATCAAAATTTTGACAGTTAATGTTAGATACAAATTATGTTTACTTGATTGGTTATTAAATTCAATCATTACTTTTCTTTTATTTTGTAGTTATTTAATAATTAAAATCTAATTTGTTGATTCCTTTAATAAACATTAATAATTATTTTATTTAATAACTAAAAGTGAGTTTCTAAATAACTATTTTCTTCTAATAATTTAATTTTTTATTAATAAAAATATTAAATAAGTATAAAATATTATATGATGTGAACCATGGTTAAATATGGTCCTTATTTTCGAGGAAAAATGGAAGAAGAAAGAACACTTCTACCAAGTTCCTACATTCATTTGTAGACTAGGTCTCTAAATGAAGAATGCAAAGTAACAGTTTAGTCTGCTGCCTCATGCTCTGGCATCATGAGATTGCCTTTCATGGCAGACTTCTTTGGAGAGGGCCCAGCGATGAAGTTGCAGGCCCAATCTACTAACTGAGAATGAAGCACCTTCCAAGGAAACAACACTTTCCACCACGATGGATCTGTAACATACATATCTCCCCTGCATGCACCTTCAACTATGGCTTTAGCACATGTACTAGCTGACCCCATTGGAATTCTTTCCATAGCAGCCTGAATTGCAAAAAAATTTGATATTTTTGAACTGCCATAATAGAACCTTAGTTGAGAAAGTACATTTTAGAAGATACGTAGTAGTTACAATTTATGTTCATTAATTTTCAAATAAATTATCAATACCATATAAGTACATATATAATCAACTGTTAAATTACTAAAATTTCAATACTTAACTTTTTAAATCAATATATATATATATATATATATATATATATATATATATATATATATATATATATATATATATATATATATATATATAAATGTATTTTATTCTTTTTTTCTTCACTTTAGAATAATCAAATATACGTTAATAAATTTATTGTGAAGAAGTAAATGAAGTATATATCCTATAACCATGTCATGTTTTTGTTGATCATGATATTTTGAACATTGAACCATTTTATTAAAGACTATAGATAATTATCATTTGGTTCAATTAATATTAATTCTAAAAGATTATATTAGCTAAATTTTAAGATGATCAAAATAACTTAGTATGTTTGGTGGGAGAACAAGAGAGAAAAATTAATTCAAAGATATGGTTGATTTCATTTATATTAATCTTGTTAAGTATATAAAAGTATGAGTCTAAATCTTAAATTAAGTAAAAATAATAAATTTGATAATTATATAAGAAAAATTAATAAATTCATTATTTTAAGATTTTAAATTGAAAGTTCCTTATTAAAAAATTTAAGTTAAAGTGAATTTAATTCATATATGTGAGATTTGGTTTGTGTTTTCTTAAATCTTACATTTATTTATCGTTCCTTATCTTATCTCATCTCTATTTTTCTTATTTGTATCCAACTAATTTAGCTGTATACTTCGTCTTAATTTAAGAAAACAAGATAATGTTTTAAGAGAAAATCAATTTTTTTTTTTTAAATTTATAAACTAAATGCATTGAAAAATATATAGGAAATAAATGTAAACCTTGAAGTCAAATTTCGCTGCCCTTAACGTAAGATCTGTCTTGATAAGACCGGGCGTGACAATTGTGATGCCGATAGCACCACCAACTTCCATTCTCAGAGTCTCAAAGAAACTTATTACCGCTGCTTTGCTCGCCTGCACTTACCATTCAACCCTCACAATTACTTCCATTTGCTAACAATGTGCAAAATCAAAATAAATTTCACATAGTTTCAAACTATTTCAATAAGATATTTTCACGACTCTATAAAATGAATATTTATACATTATAGATACTTATCCGTGGTAGTGGGAACCATCCGCAAACTGAAGCAATCACTACGATCCTCCCTTTGCTAATTTTCAGATGTGGCATGGCATATAATGTCGCATTAACTGGTCCCCAAAAATTTACATCCTGCCAATTATAACACAAACTTACTTTTAAAACTACATTTTTTAGTGTAATACTACATATTCGAATTCACTTCATCCTAATGAAGTTAACCAATTTAAGTATCAAATGATTATGAGGAATCAGGTATGAATTTTTATTTCATATTGAGTAGAAATACCGAAGTTGAGTATCATTCTGGCTATTGTAGGAGCATTTCATGGCTTACCATAACTGCAGTGTATTCGGAAACAGGACGCAAATTCTCCACACTCGCGGGCTTACCACTGATTCCGGCATTATTTACAAGATGATCCACTGCACGTGACACCAAATCTACCAGTTTTAGTTATAAACAAAAGAATAGAAATGAAACTACACACAATAAATTATAGTGACATACGTCTTCCAAAGTAGTTGATAGTTTCATCAATAAAGCGGTTGCAGTCTTGGAGCTTGGATACATCAGCACCGATGATGGTAACATCAGGAGAACCCAGAGATCGTGCCTTATCAGCCACTGCCTCCAGTTTCTCCCTTCTGATGTCAACCAGGGAAAGCTTTGCTCTTCGCCTTGCATATTCATACGCTATTTGCTTTCGAAAATAACCAACAAAAAATTACCAAAATTCTAAAAACATCGTAAAAATCTAATCTTTATCCAACATGGATAGAAAAAAGAAACGAATGAGACACACCTCGCCAATCCCTGACGCTGCTCCAGTGATTAATACAACTTTGCTAGCGACGTTTTCTTTGCATAGGGATTTTGTTAGATGAATAAGGTGGTTGAATATGAGCGAAGGTAGCATGAAAATGGAGAGGAGTATTAGTGAAAGTGGGGGCAATACAAGGTTCAGTAGCTTGTTAATTGCATCCATGGCTTTCTGAGTTTCAAATTCCGACGAGATCGAAACCAAATCAACACCAGGATAAAGTTGGCTTAAAATATTAATATTTTTGGTTACAACCAACAACCACTGGCCACTTATAAATGGTTAGTTGTTATAATTAGAAACCTTTATGATACAGCCACACCAATGGTGTGATTTCTGTCAGGTGTACTGCTCCTTTCAGTCAGTATTTATTTCAAAATAAACATTTTATTTAATAAAGAATTTTTTTTTAAAATGTATTAATTAATTTCTAAAACTATGCATAGTAGATTTTATTACTCGCCAAATAGTAATAGTAAAAGATCATCAAAGATAATATACATGTTCTAAGATTCTTGAAAGCTAAAACAAAAAAATGTTGTACATTTGAATTGATTTTTAAGATTTACTTATAGTTTATATTATGTTTTGATGAATGGTATTTTAGAACAAAAAGTATGCATTTATGTTGTTTCATATCTATATAAAATAAAATATAAAATTAATTTAAATGAGATTTGAATATAATATGATTGTTCTCTTTATAATCCTCGTCATATATGTAATATGTAATATATAAGGAATTTTTCATGGTTAAAAAACTTAAGTTGACTATTTAAATAATAATAATTTCAAAACAGTTGTTAAAGGAAATGTTTTTTAATTTTTATTACATGTTGTTTAAATAAGGGGTGAGGTGACATTACCTTTTTTTGGAAAAATTGGAGGATAGAAATACAGACAAACAAGAATAAGATAAGAACACAATTTATACAAGAATAAGATAAGAACCTCTACTTTCAATTCAATCCATATAAGGAAATTACACCACCTTAAACCCAACCCCTTCAACTTAAAACCTTAAGGTATTGGGTTTGTAGGTCTTTATATGTTGCTAAAAAATCTCATTTATGGCATTCAACCTAAAACCTTAGGCTCTAATACTACTTGTTGGGAAAATCTGAAAAGGAAAAAGGAAGACAAACATAAATGAGACAAGAGTCCAACCCATATAAGGGAATAACACCATATTCATCACAAAACCTTAAGGCACTGAGTTTGTAGGTCTTCTTTTTTATATGTTGCTCAACAATCTCCTTTTTACTCAATGTGAGACTTAGACTCACATTTGGATACCTACCACCTTTGTAACTTATTTTGTTATTAAAATAAAAATAAAATAGTAAAGGATTAATTTTTTGTTGCCTATATTTTAAGGATATAAATATACAATGATATTATGATTTAAATCACAAAAACTGATCAATTAAGTTTTTATTATGTATTTTAATTGAATAATTAAATATACATAAAAAAATTATTAACCTAATTTATTCAATTAATAATTTAATTAATTAATTTTAATATATACATAATTAATAACTAATTGGTTAACTCAATCTCTAATAAGCTGGCTAGGCTAAGAGGTTTAGTAGATCCTAACTATAGTCGACAAGTCTATACCTTCACCCCCTCCCCCCCTTTTTTTGCTTTTTGACATATTTTGTGTTAATTTTTTTTTTCTTTTTGACATATTTTATGTTAAATCTTGTAAATTATAAAAATATAAATTAAGGGAGGAAAAAGATATACATTCACTTTAATCATAATAAGTGTAAATAAAAACATATAAAATTAAAATAAGAGAGTATTTATAATTAATTTAAGAAAGTTTTATTTAAATCCAAAATAATTAATATATAAATAAACTGTACATGTCAATTTTTTAAAAAATTGAGTGAATTTTTAACCCAGATTATTTATTTACTTAAAAGCTACTTTAACATTAAAAGCTCAAAATGAAGATCATGGATGCATCAAAGTATACTTTGACAAAGGGGAAAGTACTATGATAGGATGCATTTACTTACTAACAACCATCACTTCCATATGATGTTCACTGTTCCTAATCATGTGCATCCAGGAAATTAATAATGAGAAAAATATCAATATTAATTAAAGAGGCTGCATTGATTAACATAGTTATAAACTGAAAAAAAAAAGAATTATTAAGAGGAAGAAAACAATTACTAGCAAGGTCCATATCCTTTTTATTAGAATATATTTACATAACTATAAGGTGTGTTAATGGAAATGAATAGATTCACTCTTACTAGAATTATAAATAAAGTACAGAAAACAAGGTGGAATAAGCACTAAAATAAATAAACTTTCTCTTCAACATTGATGAGATTTGCAAGGCAGATGAGTACATAATTTCATTTTTAAATAAATAATTAAAATAAAAATATTAAAATAATAAATAATAAATTTATTTAAATTTTAATAATTATAAAATTTTAAATTTGTTTTCGTAAATAATTATTGATATGAACTAATCTTCTCTCTAGTTAAGGTGACATCGTGACAATATAAATATTCAACCTTTGAAAAAAAAAAAAACACAAGTCAATGTGACTGATAAGAATCAATATTAATTTGTAGTATGTGTGCTTAGTTCCATTAAATAATATAACAAAAAATATATAATGAATTATGTTAAAAATTAAGATATTTTATGCCTTTTAAAAAACGATAATGGTACATTTTTTTAAACATTTTTATCAAATAATAATGTTTTACATATACATTTACTTTTTTTCAAAATGATCCAAAGTTTAAACAATCATAAATAAGATTTTAATGAGATGCTATTTAAACAAATTCTTTCGCTAGCAAACATGAATCAATTATTTATTTTCTTAAAATAATCACTAAATTTTCTTATAATAAAATTTCTTTTTAATGTAAATAAATAATTTGTTGAGATAAAGTGATTTAATATAAATTTCAATAGGAAAATAATATATATATATATATATATATATATATATATATATATATATATATAATCTCCTCCCTGTACTTTTGAGTAGTTTTAAAAGGTAAATCAACATGAAAATATGTAGTTTTTTAGTCTAAAGTTCTGAAAATAAAATTTCATCTACCAAACGTTTCCAAAATTATTTAATATTTTTTCCACGTAAAAGTAAACAACCTTTATTTTTTTTAAGATAAAGTATTTAAGAAATGTAACTTCATATTCTTTAACTTATAAATTTGATATTACATAATAAAATTAAATTGTCCTAATATTGTGAGGACTGGGTGGTTGGATAGTTAGGTTAGAATTTAAGGGAATTTGATGTTGCTGAAAACGACCAATATAATAAATCATTCATTTCTGGAGTTTTTCAGAAGTCTACGACTACAATCACTTACAAAATTTAAGGAGATGTTTATTTTGAGTACTTTATTTTTTTTTAAATAATTAAGAAAATAAAAAGGTATGTTTTCCGGAAGATTATTCTTTTTATTAATAAGTTAAAATTTGAAAATAAAAGGCGCTACGCTTAAAAAATATATAAGTTTATTTTTTATTTTTTGACTTGATAACCTATCATTGTGATAAATAAATATTGAATGATAATTTTTTTAAAATAGTTTATACACTAAAATTAAAATAAATATTATAAAAATATAATTTATTAAATACTTAATCTAAAGAAAATTTTATTAATACTTAAAATAAAAGTTAATCATATATTCCAAACATATTTAAGTATAAATTCTTTAAATGTAAAAAAATTAAAAATAAAAACTATTTATTTAATATAACTTTGATTAAAACGTATTCTCTAAAATATATTAAATTTATTAAATTAGCCTTAATTATTATTTATTGTTGTTATGATCATGATGGCATTCTCTTGTAACTATTGAAATATTGTTGTTCTTGTTACGATCAGGATTGTCCAAAAATATCTATACTCAATCATATTGATAATGAACTGAATTAAATTCTATAAAGAAAATAAATGTTTAAAATAAAGTTACCATTAATTGTTCTGTCAAATTTAAATTTTGAAAATCGAATTACTTTTAAATTCGACTATCAATTTATAATTATGATATTGAAAATATACTTCAAAATTGGATATCTACTAGTAATAATTTAAAGAATTTATATAATTCAAGTAATTTAAAGTAATTTAGTTTAGTTATTCTTTAATTAAATTTAATTCAACCCCTGGAAACTTTTAAATTTAGTTATATGGTAGAATAATATAATTCAAATAGTACATTTATACATTGTTCCGTGACGCTAATATTACAATCAACTTTTCATAATAAAAAGACTGATATTACAATCACTTACTTTCATAATTATTAAAATAATATCATCAGATTTATAATCATACCGATAAAAAATATTTAGGTAAATTTAACATTATATATATGGATTATCATATATCTTTTTATATGGAGATTTTTTTTTTTAAATTTTGCAAGTAAAAGTATATTACTAGACTATTTTTTATTCACATACACTTTACCAGAATGGTGTGATAAGACAAATGTATACAAATTCTTCCTCTATCTCTATACCCTCATCTTACACCTCTTAAATAAAAATAAAATTACTTGAATACCTTTATTTTAAAATTTAAAAAGTTACTATTACCCTCCACCCCTTTACCTTCATAACCTGGTTTCGTTCTTTGTTTCCATTTCACCAAAACCAAGTCCACCATTGTAACACCATATTTCCATGCATCACGAACAGCCCTGCCACCAACAGCCTTCTTTCTTCCAGGCTTTCTTCTCTTGCTTCTCAATTTCTTTGAGATGTTTATTTTCTTTCTGTCAACTTCTTTGGGTGCGTAACAGACCAAATCCAGGGGTGGCCAAAGGCAATGGTGATAGAGAATTTTAATGACGACACGTAGGGGTTGGGCATGAGGATGGGTACTTGGAGGTATATGCATGGTGGGAGGTGTCTGGTGTATAGCTTAATGGATGCAATGGAAGTGCAGGGTGGATTTTGGTTAGGTGGTGGAGGTGCTGAAAATGCCGTTGTGGCTAACGAGGAGAGAGGAGGGTTGTTTGGTGTGTGAGGCATTGTGATATGGGGCAGCAGGAGGCAGAACTGTGTGAGTTCGGGATGGCAGCTAAAAGGTGATAGAGGTCGGAGTTTAGGGGTGCGTTGTGGAGATACAGCGTGTGGCTTGCGGGTGCAACAGAGGTTGGAGCTGCATCACGATGATGGCCTTCATGAGCAGGTTCAAGCCAACTGAGGGTGCCATGGTGAAGGATCTTGTGCGGCGAAAAGGGAGGTGCTGCTAGCGGTTGACGTGGTGCCGTTGTGGTGCAGAGAAGTATGGTGGGAATGTAGACGTTGGTGAGGAGGAACTACTCGGCGTGTATTTGGTTTCTTACGTTTTTAAAAATAAAGCTGCCATCCGGTTCATTTAGAAAAAAATATAAATCGGATGTAAATGTGATCCGATTATTATTTTATTTTGTAAATGACAATTGGACGACATTTCTATCCGATTTATATTTAAAAAAAATATAAATTAGATAGAGTATCATTCGGTTGTTATTTTATTTTACAAATGACAACCGGATGACACTTCCGTTCGGTTTATATTTTTTTTAAAATATAAATCGGATGGGGTGTCAAATGTAAATTGGATGGGAGTGTTATCTGGTTGTCATTTGCAAAACAAAATGATAACTTGATGACACTCCATCCGGTTTATATTTTTTCAAAATGTAAATCGGATGAGATGTTATCCGATTGTCATGATGGTATCTCAAGGTTATTTTAGTCATTTTAATATAGGTATTTTGGAAATTAAATTTTTTTATGGAGGTGTAGGAAGAAGGTATGGAATGGACGAAGAATTCGTCACAAATGAATAGAACTCTTTTAGATAAAAAAGAAGATTTATATTATGTTTTTTCTATGCAAAATCAATTCAAACTAATTGTTATGTGATAAAACTATTATTATCAACAATGATAGGTTTGAAAATACCGATGGAGATGTGGAATGAAAAGTCACCAAGATTATTCTTCTTTACATATAGTTGGGATACTCTATGTATAATATCTACAACTTTCAAGAAATAACCAAAGTGAATCCAAAATCTATAAAATCTATATTCTTAAACTATGATATGATGAGGTATCGTATGTAAGATCCTATTACCTACAAGGTTTTTGTTAACATAGATGTAATTTTTTTTTTCAGAAAGTAAACTACAAAACGAGTAAACAAATGACAATTTTACAATGAACCTTGTGATAATACATATAGAGAAGAAATTATTAGATGATTCTTTTAAGTCAAAACAAGAACTTGAAAAACAATAGTCAAAAGAAGTTAGTAATAAACGACTTTGATGGTTGAAGTTAGTAATGAACTATTTGATAGTCAACCAAAAAGAATATTAAACCATCTTACACTTAATATGTTAGGATAAGCCACAATGTTAAGCATATGCTTTAACTTGTTAAAAGATTTTAAGTTTTAACTTTTTAAAAGATTTTAAGTTGTTCAAATGTTTTTTTGAATAATAAAAAATAGAGGATCTTGACAAAAATATGACTTAGAAGCTTGACCAAGTTTCAAAAAGTCTACATTTATTGCAAATAATGCCATAAGATTAAATAAGATGACACTAAAATATAGCAGTTTTGATCTAGATTGATAATAAATAGATATATTTAAAAAATATTAACTTTAAATAGATATTATGGCTAATTGTTAAATTGACTTTAAAGTTTAAGTTTTCTTTATTTGATTTACGTATTAAGCAATTGGATTTAAAAATTGTTTTTTTTGTAAAAAACTTAAAAGAGATAATATTTTCTCGTCCTTTTATATATATATATATATATATATATTCGATGTTTACTTAGTTGTCTTAAGTCTTAGATGTTTATAAAAACATTTAATATTCTTCTTTTATTATTTTAAGTCTAATAAAATATATTCATTATATCACAAATCATCTTCAATCTTTACGAGAAGTGTCTCCAATAGGCTGTATAGTGCACTGTATCTCATTTCAAAATAATAATAATAATAATAATAATAATAATAATAATAATAATAATAATAATACAAAAACAATTATAATATTTAAATGTCGACAGGCCCATTTTGTTAACCCCTAGGAAAAGGTTACCATTTTCGAACATATTGCGAGAAGGCTGAAAGCTCGGTTGATCCGCTTTAAGGTTACGAAAGTTTAAGTTCAAAGAATTTGGGACCAAAATTAAACTCCGTTAAAATGTTCCAGATATATGCTTGGCAGGCTTTATGTACTTTACAAAAATATCACGTGTGAATGTTTACATGCAAGTACTAGGAAGTACATACACACTTTCCTTACCAATGAAGCATTTTAAGTTGGATGATTGCCTAGATCCAATAACATACATCTGTATATATGTCTCAACCATTATCAAATAGTGGTACAGTGGTGTCAAATAAGAGTATAAAGAAATAGTGATATTTTCCTTATCAAATATTTTCTTACAGAACATCATTACTTATGTTTTTATGATAATTCTCGTAAAGTAGATTAACCATTTATAAAATAATCGACAATTATCTTATTATCTTAATGTAAGTAGTTTTGTAAAATAACTTATGTAAAAGTTTAGTTTTTAAAGACAATAAATTAAAGTTAGAATAAAAACTATCATAAAATTATATGAAAAAGTTAGAAAGAGATACTTATTGGGAAGTGACTTTTTGGTCATGTGTTACTAGGAAGATGTACAACTCCAAATCCATAACTTGCATGAAAAGAATTGGGAAGAAGAAAAATACAATATCTTGACAATTGATTAGTTTTAACACTTTTATATAGACAAAATAATGAATGATTATTAAATGTAGAAAGTAACTAGAGAGTAGTTTTTAGCTATAGCCAACGAGGTCTGAATAATTTGTTATTTGCTGCTGGAGTGGGTTTTGTGACTTTAACTTTGTGACGAATCATAAAATAAGCTACTTATAGTATAAACACATGTTCTAAAATTATTATTATTTGTTTTATTTTAATGTTTATGAGTATCTATTATTAGATATCACATGTGAGTTAAAAATATAACTAAATTATATCATATAAATATATTCATACAATTTGTGTTGTTCAATAGATATACCTGATAAAAGTTTCATTCTCCAATATATAAAAAAAGAATAAATTAAATAAATTTTTATTCAAATAGGTACGAAATATTTAGAAATATGAAGTTTTAAAATTAACTTGTTATTTATTATAAATTGTTTCCTTGTTCTGAAATATTTTAAGATATGATTTAAACGTGTTATTAAAATATATTTTATATCAAATCTCCAGTACATGCATGATTTTTAAAGTTTGATAAATTTCAAAGTTTATAACACTCGTACAATCTAATACAACTGTTATTTATGAATTATATAAATATTTTATTATTTTAACATAAGATAAAAATACATTATTAAAAAAATATAATAATTATTAGTTAATTTAATTAAAAAACAAAAATATTATTAATTAATTGATTAGAAAAGGACTAACTTATTTATCCATGTAAGAATAGATGAATTTTTTATTATTGATTATATATATATATATATATATATATATATATATATATATATATATATATATATATATAATATATATATAAATGGATAGATTGACGAGTAAGAAAAATAATAGAAAAAGAAAAAGGGCGAGAGAGAAAATGATAAAGAAAGAGAAACAGAATAAAAGAGCGAACGAAAGAAACTTAATTCAAGTGTTTAAATAATAAAAGAAAGATAGAAGGAAAAATAATATTTAAGTATTTATAGTATAATTTAAGTGTGTCATCTACACTTAAATAAGAGAAGAAAACATATTTCATCTAATTTATTTATTTATTTTATAAATTTATCTTTTCAATAAGGTTTGTTTTTATTTATTTATTTATTTATATTTATGTTACTTAATTTTATTTATTTATATTATTTAATTTATTTATAGTTATTGTCATTTTATTTTATTTATTTATATCATTTAATTGATTTTTATTTATGGATTTGTTCATTTTATTTATTTATATTATTTAATGTATCTCCAATTATATATTTATTTATTTTTAATTATTTATATTTATTTTATATATATATATATATTATCCTATTACTATATCTATATTTTTTTAATTATATTATTTGTTATTTGTCTTATTTAACAAATGAATATAATAAAAATAATTTAACCCCTTTTCCTATAAGTATCAGTTTTTCTATTTATAGTGTCCCACCAATATGGCTTATAATAAATAAATAGATTACTAGTAATTACGCTAACTGTTTTTTTTTATCAGTGGAAATACAAAGAAATAAATAAAAAGAACTACTGTAGAAATGTATGTTTTAATCTATGTACCCTTTAGGTGGTCTTTTATATGATGAATGTTTTAACAGAGAAATTTATCATGGGTAATCAAAGAAAAAAAAATATTTTTCCCACTTAAAACATTTCAGACTTGGAAAGTTAATATGTAACTAATTGAAAATAAAACTCTTTAATCACCTTTATATGTAGCGGTATTAACCTGGATTTTCTGCAGTCAACCACTCACTGTACAGTGTAATATCTTGAAAATTTATAATAAAATATTCTCTAATACAATGTGTTGAATTATATTATTTATGAATTATTTTAATATATTTATTTTTTAAAATATTATAAAACCTACTATTAAAAAGTTTAAAAAATTAAAATAATTAATTAATTTAAAATAAAAATGTTTAAAATAATTTAAATAACAATTAAATAACAAATATATACGAATTGACTTATCTCTTTGGCAACATGTTTACTAGTATCTTGCTTGTAAGTATTACACACGTTAATTAGCATATATATATAAAGATATTTTGTTTTTCTTAAACATTTTTAAAGGGAAAAAATAATAATAATAAAATTATTTTTTCATTAATTAAAATATCATTTTTAAATAAAATAATAAAATATAATTTCTATAAATCATATAATAATCGACAAATAAATTTATATATAAGTTAATTTTAATTTATAAGAAAAAAAAAAATATCTTAGTATCCCCTTGTTAGGTTTTGCTCTCCCTTATAAACACTAAGAAGTCTCTCCACCGGAATGTAGATACATATAAAAATATACTACTTATTAGAGTTAAATACTGTAACATATAAAGATATATATTCTATAATATTCTCAAATAAATTTTGAGGAAAATAATCTACTTGAGAACTAAGATTTTGCTCTATACAGCAGCACCATATATCAGTAACTACCACAATTCAGAAGGCTAAGTTCAAGCCTTCTCTGCCTATTGACTCTTGCAATAAAATCATCAGCCCTTTTGTTCAGTTCATCGGAACCCGAAGGAATCAAACTTTGTTTATCTTCTAAGGTCTCCACTTTGAATGTTTCAGTGCTTTTCTGAACCCACCCTTTGCAACTGTTCGTGTCGAAATTTTCCCCGACATGTTTCTCCAAAGTTTTACCTTCGTTGACCTCAACAGTTGTAAGATGACGAGGTTTTGGGGTTTGACTGCTCTGAATGTACTCATCATAGTAAACAACAGGAGCTGAAGAGGGATCCGAGGAAAGGATTCTTGAGTTCACCACAAGGACAAAAATGATGAGGTTGCCTATGATGAACAAGAGCTTTGAGCTCAACAAAACTGGTATTAAACTTGAGATGTGGACTAAGAAAAAGACCCGGAGAAGAGAAGAGAGATAGGGCATGCAGAAGGTGAGAAAACAGAAGACACTGCAAGTTAAGGCACTCACGAAATACACATACACGTTGTTCAGGAACTGCTGCCTCTTGTACCTCTTCATGGCTTGAATTTTCTTGATTTGGGTAGGATCCATTAGGCTCAAAGGTGCAAAGTACTAATAAGGTAGAAGAATATTGAGGAGAATTTATTTCACTGAACTAAGAGCATTAGAAACTCCAAGTTATATAGAGTAAGGAAAGGGATTGGTTTGTAGAATTATTCACATGCAGCTTTTTTTCATTATTTGATAAGGAATATTTTGGCTACTTTTTCAAAAGCCTTATGGGACATGGTGGTGGCGTTTATTGCCACCTTTTTCGTTTCAAATTTAAATAATTTACTCTCAGTCTGCTAATGCTTTTTCTATACATCATTTTCATTTGGTTGATAATGAAATGGCAGTGCTTTTTCATATTCTGGAAAGCTTGTGTAAGTAATTTGAACTAAGCTTGAGTAACATCTTAAGATTGTAAGTATAAATAGTTTTGTAATTTTTCTTAATAAATTGTAACTTCTGTTTAGTCCTTTTTATAAGAGATATGATTTAAAATGTTATGTGTATTGTTTTTCAAAAAATACTTTTAAAGTTTCAATTTTAATTAATTATTTTCTGATGAATTCAATATTTTATTTATTCCAAAATTGTTGACGTTTTAATTCCAAAATTATCGATGATTCATAAGTTTCAAGTTTCATATTTCTTTTACCTCGAAACTTAGATTTCTACTCCTTATAGACTAGTTACAGCTCACTCATTTGTAATCACTATTTGAGTATATGAATGAGAGTATTTATAGCTAACGGACAAGGATTATGAAAACCACCAGATTTGAAAGAAAGCTAGTTGCTTCAATTATGCATAATGTCCCTTTTCTTCTTTATTTTTTCTTATTCTTCAACTTTCTTCTTATTAAAATAATTATCTCGTTATAAGATAAACATTAGAGTTGTTTACTATAGAATAATAAATATTACATTAAATATAATTCATATTTTCTAGATGACTTGCCTTGTTTATCTTTCTTGGAGAATGTACTTTCTCCCTTTATTAATAGTAGTAAGGTCTTCATGTAAGAGAGATTAGTTGTAACATGTGAAACAAGTAGTACTTTAGAACTTTTGAAATGTTGTAAAATACTTCTCCCGTCACATTTTATTTGATGTTTTTGAAAAAAAAGAAAACCAGCTTCGTGATAATCTTTTAATATAAACGAAGTATTGTTAGCTAATTATCATGAAGCTGATGACAAAATGAAAAAGAAATAGAAGAAGAGAAAGTCAAATTAATATTATAAAGAAAGAAATACATATTGGAAATTGTATAATAATATTTTGAAATAAACAAAATCACTCTCTCTTGACTAAAGCATGATAAAAAAAATATCTTAACGTGTTTAAATATTAACAAATTTTAATCAACTTAATCACAATTAATGTATTGTTTAAAACGTTGACTCTTGAATCTAAAAATGTTTCCAATCATTAACAGAAGAGTTTTGATTTGATGTTTGATCTTGTATTTTAGAGCTGTAATTTGTAAATGATTTTATTGCCTCTTATTATATAAAAGTACATGTAGATGAATAAATGTGAATTAGCTTAGGAGAAGATTAAGCTGTTTTGATAAATTTTAATAAATTAAAAATTCGAATTAGTCCATTAAAGGTTATTCCATAATACGAAGAATGTTTAAATGAATTAAAATCATTTTTAATGAATTAATTTTATCAGATTTATATAAGATTTATTTTAAGTTATTTTTTAATTAAATAGAGAAATTTCACAATATCAAACGCGTAAATGAAAGCTTTATATATTTGTGAAAAAAACATATTTCTTGATTCTTTAAAAGGTTAAAATCCTGAGTTGTAAAAGATTTGATACGTGGTTGTTTAGTTCTTATTTAGTTTAGAAATTGTTACTAAATATTCAACGATAGTGAATTCATCTAAATATGATAATTATACAATTAAATACTACTCTCTTAGAAAAGCAAACTAATATAAAATTTTGACTTTATTTTCTTCTATAACACTTGTATATACTGATTTATCCTGCCATCTGTAAGAATATTTTACTGAACATTCCCATTAAGAAAAGAATATCATTTTGACTGCTACAAATTGGCAGCAGAATCTCCTCTACAAAGTCTTCATATATCTTTTCTCTTTTCTTTTTTATTTTCCTTTATGTGCTCTTACTGGGATAGATTTTGGTTAAAGAACCCCTTTAGCTTTTTCCTTTACATTTCTTCTACCAGAAGCCACTTCTTGAGTCACAAGAATATTACAAATTAAGAAAATTAGATTTAACTTTTAACAATGACACTGAAGAAAAATACTAATTTTCAAAAGTTTGAGTTTCTTAACAAAACCGATACAATATAATAAAGTTTGTGTTCATTGTATATTTAATTGATATAGGAGTTTAACATTATAAATTACTTTTATACGAAAGTATATTTTACTATTAGAAAAAATTATTATTCATATTATCATTTATACTATCTGTACATTTATTATTAGGAGAGTTGGACTAGGACCTCTCACCATATAATCATAGTATCAAAACTTCTTTTCTATTATATTACAATTATTACTATACTTATTATTACAATTATAATTATAATTATTATTGATATTATAATAATAATAATAATTATTATTATTATTTTATTATTATTGTTATAATTATAATAATAATTATTATTATTGATATTATTATAATAATTATTATTGTTATTGTTATTATTATTATTATGATTATTATTATTATTATTTGTGACTGATTTTGTAATCGAATTTGTGATCGAAATTAATAACCGAATGTGTGTCTGAATCTGTGATCGAATTAGTGATTGAAATCAGTGACCAAATCAATAGTCGGATTTGTGATTGAATTTTTTGATCATTGATTGGATAACTGATGGTGACTGAATTTTTTCGATCACTGATCGAATTACTAATAGTGACCGAATTTTTTCAATTACTAATCAATAATTTTCTAATAGTGTTTTAAGTTATATAATTAATAGCAAAATTTAGATCTATTTATATATTATAATATTTGTTAACAAAATTGGTAAGAATAATAATAGTATGGTTGATCAAGATGTAACACAAGAGAAAAATTAAAGTACAACCTATACAATTTATCTTTGGCGCGTAGGTGTCACACAAAAAAATATGATAATAATTCCTTGTGAATTTTCATGAAGATAAAACTTTATATATATATATATATATATATATTTTTTTTTTTCTGAATATGATGGTTTCATGAGTAAAACTGTTGAGAAAAAAAGTATAAACTAAGAACAACAAAAATACATTCTATAATTTAGTTAAATGGTATAACTGTTGCATGCTTACAGTTAAGTGTCAGTTTTGACAGACTAAATCAAATTGTCCTGTTTTCTAAAAGTTTATTACTGTAAATGTAATGAGTATTTGGAAGAATTTAGGTGACTTTATGAAAGTAAATTATGCTTTTTGATTGATTTAAATTTAATTCCTTAAAATAAAAAAGAAAAAGACTGAAAATAAACTTCACTTATAGTTCTTCACCTAATGCGTTTACTTTGCAGAAATTTAAATTTCATTTGAAGAAGCATTTTATTGATTATCATGTGCAACTAATTTCTGATATTGTTGAATAAGCTGGAGGCTGAGCATGCATGGCAAAGGCAGCTTTGGCGTTACTAAATAGAGAATGATAAATATAATCATGTGCCAAATCAATGAATGAATAATAAAAGCAAATAGAGGAAGAAAACAATATATTATAAACAAGTGTTGGGGTATTTGCTTGATGGCTTAGTCATCTTGCTAGCTTTATTAGTCAGTGCAGAGCAAAGCTGAAAGGAGTATTGGGATAAGAGGGGTCATTCTTTTATTGTGATCTGCAAAAGTTAGTAAAAAGCATTTTAGTGGGACCCTCTTCAAGAAAGGAAAACCATGGACACAGAAGATCATCCCCACATAAGAAAACATCATATTGGTTAACCCTTGGTGTAATCATATAATAAAAATGGCTACCAAACTTAACAAGCTAATTAACCAATTAAACTTCATGATTCAATGTTTTGATCAATGATTCAATTAATTGAGTTTTAAATTTACACAATTTAAACTTCATGATTCAATGTTTTGATGAATAAAATTTAACTAAAAATTGTCAACCAACAAAACATTTGTTTCTTTCAATAAAGAAGCTACATCACCTTGATTTTGCATTGCAAATACATAAAAACAATTTCAACATTTTTTACATCTAAATAAAATTTTCATAAATATTTAAAAAATTAACATGTAATTTAAATATCTTATGACCGAAAGGTATCAATACCTTCATATGTAATTTAAATATCTTATGACCGAAAGGTATTAATACCTTCATATGCATAATAAACTCTCATATCCAAATTTAGTTTTAAACTTATTTTTTTTAAAATGTTTTCTCATTTTTTAATAAAGTCTGATGACCATGTTTCTCGTTGTTCTCATAATTTTTATTATTTTGTCATGGGATGTTTAAAATTATTTTTTTTGTTTTTTAAATTAAAATGTATTTAAAATATATTCAGTTGATTGTTAATTTGAAGTAATGCGTTATGTTTTTAGACGAGTGACTTTTTTTTATTATTAATTGTTAATTATACTTAATTTAGTGTTAAAAATAGACAGTATTAATTTTAAACTAACATAGATTATTTTTAAGTGCATAATTAAATTAAGTAATATATTTACTATTTTTTATGAATAAGATGATTACACTTATTTATTTATTTTTAATTTTTAATACGTTGTAAAAAATAACTTCGATGTTTTTTTTCTTAAATAATCATTAGTTTTTCATCATAAATGTTATTTAAATAAAGTAATAGTATATATATTTATTTCATAATTATATATAATTATCATTTATACTTAAAAACATAAAATATTTTTTATATATTGTGAAAGACTGTGATTTTATATTAATTTTGACTTATGTAAGGACAGAAAAGCAAATAATAGTGATTATTTTTAATTACATAAGTTTTAATATATTATAATAAATAATTATAAAATAAAATACATATTATTCGCAAATAAAATCACTGTATGCGATATATTAAAAAATAGTTAAATAACAATTATTAAAATTATAAAATTAAAAGTAATATATTGAAAATATTGTAAGTACAAACTTTTTATGCATATATTATATAATTGAATCACGTAGATACAAAAATGATCTATTATTCTAATATTTTTAATGAATAATTTCGTTTTTTATCCTTAAACTACTCATAGTTAATAATAAGAACTAGAAAAATAATTAAAAGATATTACGAATTTACAATTAATAACGTTTTTTTTTCATAGACATATAAAGAGATTAAAACATATTTAAAATTGTATTTAAAGTGTTTACTTTTTTAACAGATAAGAAATATACATAAAAACTTAAAATTATAAAAAAATAAATTAAAAACAAACATATTAATAAATAACGAAAGAAAATATGAAATGATATGTAATAATATACGATAATCCACGTTTTCATTGAAAGGTTAAAATAAGTTAATTAACTAATGAATATAAAATTAATATTAAAAACTGTATAAAATTTTGGTTGGTTTACTTAAATTTAATAAATTTTAATTTTGACAACTTAAAAAATATTTTATCTATTACATTTCAATACACAGCAAATTATTTACAACAACTCATATAGACTCTCTTACTATTGTGCATACCATATATTTATATTTGTGTTATGTATTTTTATTTTAAATGTAAATTAAACAATAGAACTTAATTTCTCATGTTTGCTGTTCCTTTCTTCCCTCTGAAACCTCGTTTTGCTCCTGAGAAGGTTGCTACTGAGAGCTTCTTCTTATTCGTCGTCTTCGACTTTTTTTTTTTTTTTTTTTTTTTTTTTCTTCTCTCTTCTTGCTTAATAGTTTATCTGTCGAAGCGACGCCGTTTCGTTATAGACTCGGTTTAACGGAGTGTGTTTTCTTTGATCTCAAGGGGAATCAGGTGGTGACTGTGCTAATTCGGTGTTGGCTGATTGATGCTGGTTTCAGTTTTGTGGGTTTGATTGCTCGGATTTTATGAACTGTTTGATTGGAACGACGAGGAGGTGCGTACAATTTTTTCAGCTTTTTGATTTATTTTTTAATTTCTAGTGTAATTTTTGGTCAGTATGTGTTATGGTTTTGTAGTGTAATTTTGTTGGTCAGTATGTGATCTAGTTTTTAAGGTTTTGTTGTTGCAAGGAATGTGATGATTTGTTGTGTCAATGTGCGGTAGTTTAAGCATAGAATGTTAGTAGATTGAGGTGAGGGGTTTTTGTTCGTGTAGCTGCAAAACTACTTGTTCATTTAAAATAAACATTACCCTTGTTTCAGAATTTTTAAAAATAAAACTGTTGACTACCTGTCAAATCATCTCTCGTTGGCTTTGGTCAACAGTGTATATCGAAGGGTGAAGGAGCGCTTATTGAAGAACTTGCATTTACCTCACCTTAGTGCGAGTGAGGGTGCAAACTTGTGACTGTTAGATGCGAAATCCTATCTTGTTTTACCATTTCTTTAGGGTGTGCCTACTATTTCCTGATTGGGAAAACATCTTGGTGCACCACAGAGTCACCCTAAGAAATAGAAGAAAGATAAACAAGAGAATATGTACCTGTTTGGGAAATGAAACTTGTTTTAAGGGACTCAATAAGGAACTGTTTCAAAAAAGGAGACACTAGTAGATGTGAAATATTGTTGAGAAACAACAATAACCTTTCTACGATTGATGGTAACCGAGGAAGACATACTTGATAAACCGTGTAGAAAGTTTGTAGAGTCCTGGGTACTAAGTTAAGAACAAAGCAAGTGGACTCAGATACGAAGAGGGAAAGAGTATATAACGAGACACCTAATTAGACCGAAAAATGGAGACATCCAACTGACAAGAAGGGACATTGACACTGACATGGTGTTAGAACAACATCCTCCCAAAAATGTGAAGGAACATTGACATGAAGAAGGATCAAAGTTGTTTCAATCAGTTGTTTATTCTTGTGCTCAACAACCCCATTTTGTTGTGGGGAGTGTGCAGACAAGAGGTTTGGTACAGAATTTCCTTGGATTCAGTAAATTCCTCTAGTTGGTAAGTCAAACGTTAACATGCATTCTAACTGCGAATAGAGTTTATAGTATACCAAATTGATTTTTATATCAAGGTAACGTTTTTCAAAAATTGGAAATAACTTATTTTTCTTGCTTGAGTGCATTTTTATTTTATACTAATCTAATTTATGGGTTACGTTTGCAGATTGTTTTTCCATAAAGCGCTCCCTTCAGACAAAAGTTCTTCTGCTCCTATTTCTCTCCCTTTCATCTTCCACAGCCACATTCTGCGGCAATCTACAAAAAGCTATTAATTTCATACTCTATGAAGTTTGTAAGTTTCTTACTCTATCCCTTTGTTACATATTCCTGGGTGTGTAGGGGCAAATGGAAGTACATACGATATATACTCCTTTGGTAAATGCTCTCTTCATTGTTTAGATTTGTTTTTTACCCTGGGTTTTGCAGACATGTTTGAGCAAAGGCAGGGGCTTTCACTTCCCACCATGTCACATGCTGAATTTTTGTGGGATTAGGATATTATTAGATTGCCCACTAGACCTTTCTGCTCTCCTTGCCTTCTCCCCTATACCTACTTCTCTGGATTGTTTGTCAGTTGTAGAAAGCTACAGAACTGAGGCTAATGCTTTTGATTCAAGGGTTGGGTTTGGGAAAAGACAGAAAATTGAAAAGCTCCTTCATGCTAAAAGCTTACTTTTTGCTGAACCCTGGTACAAGACTGTTAATAATTTGCACCTGTGGAATCCATCTTTCATTGATGTTGTATTAATATCCAGTCCAATGGGTATTATGGGGTTGCCCTTTCTTACTCGAATGAAGGGTTTCTCAGCTAAGGTAGTCATTTGATGTTGTTATTATTGGACTATATTTTTGTTGATTTCTGTCACCAAAATAGTTAGCTTAATATTTGTTCAATTGGATAGATATATGTAACTGAAGCATCAGCAAGATTAGGTCAGCTAATGATGGAGGATCTTATATCAATGCATGTGGAATTCAGGCATTTCTATGGACCAGAAGAATCAAATTTCCCATCGTGGCTGAGGCAGGAAGAGCTTGAAATCCTTCCTTCTGAATTGAGAGAGATAATCTTGGGAAAAGATGGACTGGAGTTGGGTGGTTGGATGCCTTTGTACAGGTGATCTACCATTTTATCTCAAAAAACTTATATGATACTAAATATTTCTTTATCTAAAAACTGAATGAAATGTGCTTGACTAGTAATTGCAATGGTTCTGTGATATTATCCTGTGAAGGACTAATTATAATTTTTCATATAAAATTGCTCTTGACTTCCTTGTTGCTTCCTTGCTTGAGACTTATGCCTGACCCTTGGTACGTTTGAATGGATAGCAAAGGAGGGGAGGGAAATTTTGAACTTTTGTTTCTAAATATCTTTCTATTTTCTCTTCATCCAAACGAAAGAAAATATATTGTTATATGTGTTTTCTCTCTTTTCTATTTTCTCTCCTTTCATCCAAACAGAACATAAGATTCAGGGAAAATCACTTGCACCGTATTCTGGGTAAGGGATGGATGTGTATAAAACTCATCTATTTCTAGGATTCTCGAAGTTATTTGTGTTGTTTAATTTTTTTATATGCTTATTTATACAGTCTTTGTTAGTGTAGTTAAGCTGTTGCTTTTTACACTGTTACTTAAACCTTGTTGCTGTATCCATTTCTTCTTTGAAGTCAATTATAGCAATTTTTTTGTATGAAGTTTTAATTTGTGGAATTTCTCAGTGCAGCTGATGTGAAGGATTGTATGCTAAAGATTCACACTCTTAATTATGCTGAGGAAGCTTGCTACAATGGTACATTGGTTATAAAGGCATTCAGCTCTGGTATGGAAATAGGCAGTTGTAATTGGATCCTAAATAGTCCAAAGGGAGATATTGCTTATGTTTCAGGATCCAGCTTCATTTCTGCACATGCAATGCCTTTTGATTACTGCAGTTTACAGGGGACTGGTGCATTAATTTATTCAGACTTCTTCTCCTTGGGTGATGCTCAAGATAGCGAGGATGGGGATAAATATTCTGTTTCAGCTGCTGATAAGTTACAACCTATGAGGTACTCTATGTTTCACCCAGATACCAGTTATGGTTGTTCAAGTTTTCATCCTCTGGCTGTAGTAATGAATATGTATATACTGACTTCCATGTGGTTTATTATTGAAGTTCTCAAGATTTAGCTGGATTCAACCATAACTTCGATGAGAACTCAGAGGAAAAGGAAAAGCTGGTTTTTATATGCTCAAATACTATAGATTATATAAGAAAAGGTGGTTCTGTTCTTATTCCTATTGATAGACTTGGAACTGTTTTGCTTCTTTTGGAGGAAATGACAACATCACTTGAAGCTTCAGATTTTAAGGTGTCCTTTCTTTTTTTAGTATCTTCTCTATTAACCAATTATCAAAGTCAAGAAAAACTATGACGAATATGTGGAATATATTTTTAGGGTGTCATTAATTAGCCTTGTTCTGCAGAACCGCATACCCATATCCTTTTTAGTTGCTTGTTCATGCTAACTAGTAAAAAACCTGTCTTTATCTACTAATGTAGCATTAGCCTTAAGTTCTGTTTATTTTTCTTATTCCCATTTGTAATTTTGTTTGTCAAGAGACTTGACCATAGCAAATTATACTGCTTACCAGTGTTCATTATTCAAATTTTACATCCTTTTATTTTTTGTTTTTGTGCTTCAATGGAAATTGGGAAAAACTGGAAATGCAAAAGTTCCATCTTTTAATGTTTGTAAAGTGAACTGGAAATCAATTAATATTTCTAGTTAAAGAATCACAGTTATCTGGAAAATGGATTTCTGGATTAATATCGGATATCACTCACTGATTTCTATTATTAAGTAATCACAATTTTTCTATTTGTAGGTTCCAGTTTATATAATTTCTTCAATGGCTGAAGAATTACTGTCATTGCTTAACATCATACCTGAGTGGCTTTGCAAACAAAGGCAAGAGAAAGTACGGACCATTGGAATTATTAATTTGGTGCTTGCACTTGCGTACTTTTATTTATAGAGTTTGACTTCCATTTTACCTACTGTAATTGCTGCTGCAGTTATTTGCTGGGGAACCTTTGTTTGCACACGTCAAGCTCTTAAAAGAGAAAAAGATTCATGTGGTTCCTGCTATTCATTCACGTGAACTCTTGTGAGTTCTTTTTCACCATGTTTTTCCTTTATGTTTGCTTATAGTAATCTAATTAAGATTGTTGTGATTAATCAAATATTGTATGTTTTCTGCACTTTATCTGCAAAATTTTGTAATGTTAACTATTTGGGTAACGCTTTTGTTTCACAACTGTTGATTTCTGTTAATGGCCTCAAGATACGAGAAGCTCTTATTTTAACAAACTGCACTAGTCTGAAATGGTTGCCTAAACTTTTTATTGTTAGTTTCTATCAGAAACTAATGTATTTCTTGTAGAATTAATTGGCAGGAACCCTGCATTGTATTTTGTCCTCACTGGAGTATGCGAATGGGTCCTGTTGTTCATCTGCTTCGAAAATGGTGTGCCAATCCAAATTCTTTACTTATTCTTGAGGTATGATATATTTCCTGTTACAACGTTAATATGCTGTGTTAGCAACACCATTTTACACTATACTTTAGTGTTATTATTACGTTCCCTTATCCCATCCTTACACTGTTCCGGATGTAGCTCAACTTTCTGGATAATGTGTTTAAATTACACGGATTACCTAGCACCATTGCGAGTGATAGGGATCCCATCTTTATTAGCACGGTTTGGATTGAGTTGTTGCAACTTCAAGGGGTCTCAAATCTACTGCTTATCATCCCCAATATTATGGACAAACTGAGATTGTTAACAAGTGCCTTCATACTTATCTTAGATGCATGTGTTCAGATAAGCCTTATTCTTGTCCAAGTGGCTTGTCTCGGGGAATGGTGGTATAATATCAATTTTCACTCTTCCATTCATACCACTCCTTATGAAGTAGTTTATGGACAGGTGCCCCCCATCCATCTGCTTTACCTCCCTGATGAAGCTTCTAGCTTAGCTGTAGAATTGCCAGAGATGCTGTAATACAATTAGTCAAATTCCATCTTCTTAGAGATCAGAATTGAATAATTCAGTGGAGATTTTGTATATTTGAAGCTGTAACGTTACCAATAAGTTCTTTGGCCCTTTCAAAGTGATTGATCGTATTGGTGCAGCTGCAAAGATACCTAATGTGTTTAATGTATTCCAATTGAATTATGCATATTGAAATAAACCCAGGGTCGTTCCTGATAGAAACTGGTAAAAAGGGGTTGTATTTATGCTATGAAACTTTTAGTTTAGTGAAAGGATGTTACCATTGCAGGCAACTTAGGATTCCTTTTATGCCTCTTTCAGGAGTCCCAAACTTTCATCCTTAAGGTCAAGGCTATTATTGAAGGGGAGGTTGTTGTTACAGCATTAATATGCTGTGTTAGCAACACCTTTTAGTGTTATTGCATGCTTTATTTCTTTTACCATATATTTAGTCTTTTCATGTCATGTTTTCCATTTTAGTTGGTTATTAGACTCTGCTGATGTGGCATGTGTAACAAACTTATTCTGTTAGCAGCATGGCTTGGTGCTTCAATGGAATACATGTTTAATTCTCAAACAATCTACTTGCTCCCCCCAAAAAAAAAAAAAAATCTCACTCGACACTCTTCCCCAATAGCATAAGAAATTATTCAGCTATTGATTTCCCTACACTTGGTTTCTTGTATTCTCGGAATTCTCTCCCTGAATCCAAATTTCCATCACATCCTTACATAATATTAATAGTTATTATGATGCTTTATTGCAGTCATTTTAGTCCTTTATTTTTCGGGTACTGATGAATCATCTTCATATCTGCAGTATTTTAAGTTTTGTCCTTTTAATGTACGTCTTTGGCCAATGTTGCATTGGGTCTCCTTTCTGCAGGATGTTTTGAATCTTGAGCTAGCACTTCTACCTTTCCAACCAGTTGCAATGAAGGTTCTTCAATGTCTGTTTCCCTCTGGAATTGGGTAGGTTTACCTTTCCCTTGGTCACGTCTTCCATTATATTATGTACATTCATGTATATGTGTAATTGTTCTTACTGATAATTCTCAAAATCTCTATAAACATCAAGCCAGTAACAGTCTATACTCTTTAATTGTACCACCCAAGAAACATAGGGGGAAGAACGACCTATCGAAAATGAAAAATACAGCCTTGATAATTGTTCGATTACTGATGCTTGTAGAATTAACATCTATGCATGGTTCCATATAATGTTTTTTTGGCTAGGGAATAGGATTTCATTGCTTATACCTTCCTTTTCTCACCTCTCCTTTTCAAAGCACCTGTACTCAAAACTTGGTGTATTTTTTGAAAACATTAGTTTCTTTATAATTTTGTCATTAAAAATGTAACATAAATATAATATAAAACTATCTATATTTCTCCGTTTAATTGGATAGGTTCTGATTAAGATACCACATTAGAAATGGTCTTGGACTAACTAACCCCTGAAAGGTAGTTCCATGGTGGGAGGATTGTTGAAGATTTAATATAAAATTATTCATCTATCTTCATCTAACAACTTAATTTTAGGTTGACACATAAATTGTTTTATATTAATTATATCTGTATAAAAGATGAGTAATATGAGCCAACTACAATTTGATTTATGTATTTATTATTCTCTCGTTTGATTTCCACGCTGTAGGTTGCGGACAGTTCAACCTTTACTAAAGTTATTGCGGCCGAAAACTGTACTGGTAATTGTAATTATACACTATATTATAAGATTACACATATGCATGTAATAAAATGATTGTTTTCTTATTCCTTTCTTAATCTCTAGTGTCCTGAGGAGTTGAGACCGCAGATCAACCTTTCCAGTGAAAAATCTTTCTCCGTTTTGTATTACACTGAAGCTGAAACTTTGAAAGTACCATATCGAAAGCACAGCTCAGAGATAAAAATTGCAACTGATTTGGCTTCCCATTTTTATTGGAAAACATTCAAAAAAGAAGAAATCAATATAACAAATTTGAAGGGAGAGCTACTAATGGAAAATGCCAGACATCACTTGCTGTTGGAAAATGATAACAAAAATTCCTCGAGTAATAATAAGTCTTTGGAACATTGGGGTTTACCTGATTCAGAAAAACTTATGGCTGCATTATCAAGGATGGGCATCAGTGGAAATATCGAACATGGTACGAGTGATACTAAATCACAAACTGCATGTATAATTCACATACAGGACCCTTACAAAGCCTCGATAGAGATTGGAACCACTGGTACTATCATCACTACTGCTGATGAGAACGTGGCTTCCTCCATTTATAAAATTATCGACAACATTTTGAAGGCGGTTTAATGCAGTTGGTTTTCTCCAATTGTTGTAACATGCTTGTATGAGCATATTGTTTATAGTGTCAGTCAATAACACAATATAGGGGCTGCTCAGTTTTGATAGAAAATTGACTTAATTTTGAACTATTGATGTTACAGAAGTGGGTGTTTGGAAATGACGTTAATTGATTTGAAAAGAAAGATTTTTAAATATAAATTGTGGGTTAATATAAATCTAAATTAAATTATTTACACCTTGACATGAAATGATAGTTTGGTCTCATTTGCATGCCTTAGTAAAACAATCCCAGGGGAGGCATGAGGAAAGCTACAAATTAAGAAATTTTGTATCTGAACTGGTTGTAATTCCTTAAAAATAAGGAAACAAAGTTCAAAGAACAAGAGCACCACCTTCAGCTCCTGATGCTGGTTGATCAATGGGAAGGCAAATTTTGGCGCACAACTGGAACTGTCTTCCGTAGATCAAACAGAGAAAACATCCCATAAATCTCATCTTACATTATGTCCTTCTCAAATAGTTTCATCCCTCATCTCTTGAACATATTAGTGTCCCACATCCCTTCACCTTGACTGTTGAAGTTGTGAATCTTCCCATTGAAAACATCAACATTGAATGTTGATGTTTTCACAAGTTTTTTTTTTTTTTTTTTTTTTTTTTTTTTCAGTTTACAAATGTTAAATGTATTTTGGAACATGTATTCCTGAATAATACAAGAATATTTCTAGATTGAAAATTGGTCGTTACATATCCTGATTAGAATATTTCTAAGTAACCATTCCAGAATGTTTGCTAAAAGACTTTGAGCATTGTCAATGGGAACACCTTGCATGAGCTATATCTATCATGTTATAAAATGTGAAATGTTGATATTAATGTGTCATTTTATTTCTAAGCAATTCACTCTAATTTTTTCAATCAAATAAATTTTAAGAAACTTTAAGCACTCATTATTTTATATTTTTTTAATTAGACTCAATCATAGTGCATAATATAAATTAAAAAAAATAATTATTTTATTATGAAAAAATAATCAAAATTTAATTGTTTCTGTGAAATTTTTAAAAGCTTAATTAAAATTTATTTTTTTGAAAAAAAGATTAATTATTTTTCTTGTAAAAAAATAATTAATTGAATAACGGATAATCTACAACTATATTTCAATTTTAAAATATAGCAATTATTTAGTATTTAAAGAAATGCATAATGATGAAAAATATGGATTGAAATGAAAAAGCAATGTAAATTCCCTTTTCTTCTTGTAGCATTGAAATCATTTTCACAGACATGACAAAATCTTATTCTTGCACTACAAATGTGCAACTTTACATAGCTTTACTAAAAATATTAGATTTTAGTGCTATATACATAATGTGATATCCATCTTTGGGAAAGTGCTATATACATAATGTGATATCCATCTTTGGGAATGATTTCGCATGGTCACTGTAATAAAATTGACCTTTCTACACCATCTTTTCATAGATTGTGCATGCGATTTATTTATTAATCCCGATATACCTAGAAAACAACCAGTTGCTTTCAATTGTAGTAATAGGTTGGTGTTTTGTTGGATGGTCTCCTTAGCTATTTATAAAAATATTGCATTGAGGCATGATGCAAGTCAATTCACAAATTCTCTTATGCTGTTTTTATCAATTCAAATATATTGATCCACATTAATGTGCGTCAGCCATAAGTTAATGCACAGATAAATACAGTGTATTTATGCAAAATTTGAAGTAGTTATCATGATTGTTAAGGGTATTTACAATTTGTAGAGAAAAACATCCCTCTACATATAAAATTTTCAATAAAACTAAGTTTTGTATACACTCTATTATCAGAAAATTAGTCATTGCAAAATGGATCCTGTCCTTTTTTCACCTATTTTGTCATCAAGTTTTTCATTGGTCCAACATTGTTTATGAAATAATGTTCTCAAAATCCATTGTATAGATAATTGAAGTGTTATAAAGTGTGAAAATAAGATAACATTCTAAAATTACAAACTTCAAGTTTCACAACTACTAGTTTCATTATCAAAATAAAAAAATATTAAAAAAAGTTAGTAAAAAAATTGATTAATTAATTAGTAGTACATGATAATATTTTGATTTAATAATCAACTTAGTTACATAACACTCAAATAAATATGTAACCATAGAATAACATTACAAATGTCAATAATATTTAAATTATCATTCATGTTTTTTATATTCACAATATTTCATGTTCTTCCTATTGAATCTAACATGCATTCTTTGTGAGAATTTCATATTAAACACATTTGTTCACATTTATTTTAAGTCAATAAGAACATTTATTGTGCAATAAAATTATTTTAGTTATTAGTTGGTATCGAGGTAATTACCTATTTCCGCCTTGATAGTTGTTATTAAGTTAATAATATAAAATATTTGTGAATATTCACAATGTAAATTTTTTTCTGTTATTTTATATTTGTTGATAGTTACAATTGTGGTAATTACTTATTTTTACCCTTACTAATTATTATTATTTTTAAATCAACAATATTACATATTTGAGAATATTTATAGTGTAATTAAATTATTTAGTTTATTTATTTTATATTTTATTGATAATCGGTATTGTTGTATGTTTGTTGAAGGGAGATGTGGGAGTATTATTTAGTTTTTACAATGATATATATATATATATATATATATATATAATAAAAATATATGTTTTGATTTACATATTTTTGATGTTTTATTTATTCAACTAACTACCTTTTTATCTTTTTATTTATAATTTTTAAATAACCAATATCTCTTTCACTATTTATCATTTACTCTCTATTATTGTTCTCTTCCGGTTTCATTCATGTTTTCAAAATTTAGACTCACAGATTGACCTTTTTTGTTGGTTGTTATTAATATTTTTTTATTAGGGTCTTACATATATCTATGAAAAGCAAGTAGGCATTAATTGGCGCCAAATGTTCTTTCATTTTCTCAGATTTTCTCTTTGAAGTCGCAGCCCTAATCAATAGCTCGTAATCTTAGGGATTTCATTTTGGAGACTTTCACTTTGCTGGAGCACCGAATGTCAGAATCTCGCCCCCCTAAGCGCCCCAAAATAATTAGGTTTGCAAGCGCTGTTGCTCGTCTTTTTGTTGCTTCCTAGTAATTTCAGTTGTTGTCGATTTTGTTCTTATCTCGTAATTTATGCTTTGTTGTTGTTGGAATTATAAAGATAGAACTGAATCGCCACTGTGATTTTTCTCATTTAAAGTAAATATTACCCTTGTTTCAGAATTTTTCAAGATATAACTGTTGACTATCTTTCAATTCATCTATCGTTGGCTTTTGTCAACAGTGAATTTTATCTTGGAGCGAGTGAGGGTGCAAACTTGTGACTGTTAGATGCGAATTTTATCTTTTTTTACAAATTCCTTAGGGGTGTTAATGTTATATGTGTTTCTTATTTTAGAGCTGTGAATTTCTGCTCTCAGCTTGACGGTTTGTTTGACTGTGTTTTTGTTCTTTATCTTTTAGTAGGTTAAATTGTAATTTTGGTTCCCTTTAAAGTATAATAAGAAATTTAGTTTGAAAATAGTTTCTAAAAATTACTCTTGTCAAACAATTTTTTTTGTTTGTAAAAACAGAAAATAGTTTTCAAAGACGGGAAACGAATAGACCTTGCTTTTCTGTACTTCATCATATACACTACGGAGATGAGGAAACTAAAATCAGATTTTAACTGTCAACTTTTGAAATAATGCGTATTCCCTCCCTCATCCCTTTGAAAAAGATGAAAGGGTTGTGATTATGGAACTGATGATTCAAACATTGTTTCAGGGGGGACGATGACTATATGCCAGGAAATATTCTTGAGATTGAGCTTTGTAATTTCATGACGTTTGACTACTTAAAATGCAAACCTGGTCCTCGACTGAATCTTGTAATTGGACCCAATGGTTCTGGTAAGAGTTCGCTTGTATGTGCTATTGCCCTTGGCCTCTGTGGAGAGCCCCAGGTTGGTTTGGGTTTTTCTGCTCTTGACCAGGCTTCTTAGGATTGTTATTTTTCAATTGCAATGTGTCATGACTTTGTTTATTGCAGTTGCTTGGGCGTGCTACAAGTGTTGGGGCATATGTGAAGCGCGGAGAAGAATCTGGGTACATTAAGATCACCTTGAGGGGGGACCACAAAGAGGAACACATTAGCATTATGCGGAAAATTAGCACTAATAACAAGTCTGAATGGTTGTTCAATGGTTGGTTTAAATACTCTATAGACGTCTTATTGTACTGAATGCTATTATTATTATTTTGACTGTTATTGTTATGTTTGTTAGTTGATACTGCATTAGAGGATAGTTAAAATAGAAAATAAAATTCAGTTTCAGGTTTTAATATAAAAGCTCTGATAGCTGCTTAGTATTGTGTTTGTTAATTTCGTTTATATTTTTACCTGAAGTTACTTAGCTTCCTTTTAAAACCTTGTACTGAATCAATACAACTTTCTTTTCTTATGAATGGTTACGAACATGACCTCTTGATATATTTATGTTACAAGATATGGGGTTGGTTTGATTCATATTTGGACAAGAGTAAGTTCATAGTTCTTGAAAAGGATGAAATTTATTTCTGCTCTTCAAAGCAGTCACCTCTTTTTGGATCAATATCTTCTGTGTTTTTTATGATCATAGGGTCTTGGGTCTTCTATCCAACAGTAGTTTTTGTTTATTTGTTATGATGTATGATGGTAATAATTTCAAATTTCTGGGGCACTGAGCAATATGTTAATATGGCTCTATTGGAACATCTGCATCTTTTTGGGGTGTCTTGCTCTTAAGGTTTTTTATATATTCCTCACAAATCTGCCTTCTTAGGGGTTAAACCTTGAAGGTTTCCCTTATATCTCAATTTATGTTTTGAGAACTTCTTTCTCTTAAATTTTATACGTATTCCTCATGAATCTTCGTTCTAAGCTGAATTTTATGCGCTGAGAGTTTCTGTCCATCTTGCAAGGGAAAAAATAAATTGCTCAATGAGTGGCAAATAAAATGCAGTAATTTTTAGCATTTAAGAGATTTTTCAAAGTGTTTCCTTGAATAATTATGCGATTTGTCAGTGTGTTCATTTCAGGAAATGCAGTGTCAAAAAAGGATGTGGTTGAAACCATTCAAAGGTTTAACATACAAGTCAATAATTTAACCCAGGTAAACATACGACCTGTGTTGACTGCTCTATGTACTTATTCTAAATTTTAATTTAAAGTAAGGATTCTAGGAGATTTAAGTAGTTAAGATGAAAACAAGAGTATTCAAATCTAATATGATTTTATTTTCTTTTATTGTAGAAGATTTATGTAGTTAAGACAAAGATTAGTTTATTTTAATCCAATTTGATTCTCTTGCGTATTTTCCTTATTTATATTTTGTAACTAGGGCCATTAGTATTTATTCTAGCCATCTTTGCCTATAAGACACATATATTCTGACCAATCAAGCATAATAGATATCACTTTCTTCTTCTAAATTACATGGTATCAGAGCTTTGGTTGTGATCTTGTATTTGCTCACCATGTCTTGTCATAGTAGTCAATAGTGGTTGAGTGGAGTGGAGCAGTGACGTGTTGCTATGCAAACGTTGTTGTGTCTGAGTTTGGTGATGTGATCAAAATTGTTGTGATCCCTACATGGCAAGGGTGGCTACAATCCTGCCCTCGGAGTAATTTCTTCTCTGCAGCACCGAATATATCATTTTCTCTAACCGCGCTCCCCCCCCCCCCCCCCCCCCCCCCCCCCCCCCCCCCCCCCCCCCCCCCC
>Ga0209700_102738_pt1 | contig 35127 bp, 16 predicted proteins | sample SiratroredBW_FD_187528 | JGI IMG/M metagenome (GOLD analysis project Ga0209700, IMG submission 187528) | Root nodule microbial communities of legume samples collected from California, USA - Siratro red BW (SPAdes) (version 2) | ecosystem: Host-associated > Plants > Roots > Nodule | place: USA...
TATATTAGAACTATGTTAAAATTGTTAGATGTTTAAAATATTGTCTTTTTGAACTGGACACTCCACTAATACGTGTCGTACGAGTGTCGTACGGGTGTCAGTGTCCGATACGTGTCGGACACGGATACGTCACCAAAAATGAAGTGTCCGAGCTTCATAGCAGACAAGACTGGTAAATTAAGAAGGGTCTTAACAATTGTGTCCACTAGTTCAGCATCACTCCTTCAATTTCAATAACAATTACAGAACAAGTCATGTATTACCAAAATGGAAGTACAAGCTTAACATAGGGTTATTGAGTAAGTGAGTGGTTTACCCGTAATTGCTCTCATCCCATCCATAGAAATTTGCAGCTTTGGTGAGTGCTTGGCTCCATCTGGACATGCCATCGTCCAGTTGTTGTCTTGAGAATGTTTGCTCTGCAGTTGCTTTGAAGGCTTTTCCAAAATGACCCTTCTGAAGACGCACATCAGATGGCTGAATTTCGTAATAAACGGGGAGAACATGTCGGGAATAAGTTTGGTGGCATTGGATGATTTGTTGAAGCTGATGAAGACACCAAGCAGATTCAGAATAGCTTTTGGTGAAAACAACAATTGCTACCCGGCACAAATTGAGAATAGGTGGTTCGAAGTGCGTTGACTCGACTGCATTGTGATGGTGAAGGAAAGTGGTAAAGCCAACTGCAGAGAGGGCAGAATCGAGATGAGCACATCGTACATCAATGGAAGTTTGGATGATGAAGAAGCGAAATCCATGGAAGAAATGGAAATGGATGAGGTGATGAAGTGTTAGAAGAAGAGAAATCAATGAAGCAACGCAGTCAAATAAAACATATGCATAGATATAGCGATATAGTCGTGGAATCACGTTAAGATAAGCAATAGTCCTTTGATTTTAATTTAGTTTATTGACTCGGAACCAGTGACCCCATCGATTTCCGGGTTTTGGGACTTCATCCAACCCAACATGTGATCAAATGAACGGTTTTCTTGAACCAAAACGACCATCGTTTTGATGGGGTAAGGCCAACCATTAGTACCAGATCTTGAAGTCATTTTTCAAATGGGATGTGAAGATAAGCTTAGAAGGAAGAGAATGTTATATATATATATATATATATATATATATATATAAGTACATGGTTTAGCTAGCTCACACCTATCAAAGATTAAATAATGATTCTTTATCTTTGAAATTTAAGTTTTTTATTTAATTAGATTATACAACGATTTATATGGGACTTTTTTTATTATATTTTCTCTGTTAAATAGCTCGATTAATTTGTGTTTTTCCATTACTTTTTAGGTGTCTTAGTTATGAGAATTGTGCTATACTTTTATTGGATGATATGATTTCTCTTCCTTTGGTTATCTTTGTTTTTCCTGATAGACAGAGAATCTGCTTTCTTTTTTTAACCACTAATTGAGCGAGAATCCCAAGTTTAGCTATGGTAATTATTGTGACTGGTAGTTTGTTTTTCTAAATACTTTAATTATGAAATTATATCTAAAGAAGTTATATACCATTTACTTCAATTTTGTTACCATTTTACTTAAAAAAGAGAAAATTGATAATGAGACATGATTTTAATATAAAAGTACAAATCAAGCGAGACCAGAACGATTCCAATTAATTGATTGAGTGAAAACATGTTCAACTAATATGATTTCTTCATTGTAGAAATCAATTTCTCCTTAGTTGAATTTTAGGTCATTAAATATATAAGAAAGCTTCAAATAATTTATTGAATAAAAAATATTGAAAAAATATTTAAAATAAATAGTAAAAAGTTTAATAAGTATTTATTATTTTTTATATGTAGTGTTTGATATAAAAATTAATATGTACATTGGAACGTAGAATTGGAAAAGTTAAAAAACATTAATATTAAAGAGGAAAATGAGGACATAAATATTTTACTAACTAGGTTTTATTATAAAATGTGTAATATTTTTAATCATAATTAAGTAATGGATAATTAAATTTGAAACAAAAGTGACAAGGAAGGAGAAGTTATTTAGTTTATTATGACCAGAGTAAGTAATCTGGTTAAAAGAAAATAATGAGTTACATTAAAGAATTACTATATATAAGTGTAATTTTTGTTATTGTGACCTATATTACAACTATAAGTACTTGACATTTGAAATTTACTTATCCATTTTTTTATGTATGCGAGTTGTAATTGATTTTCAAGATTCGTTTCGTCTCATATGGGGTTCAGTATAAATTTTGGACTCGTGTAAATAGACTATTAATCTTGATTTCGAACCGGATGAACATGGGTAACAAACGTGGTTAAGTCTAAATGATAATATGAACAAACAATTATGACATGCCTACAAGATAGTCTCAGAGCTTCAAACTCACCACAATCATTTAATTTGACTATGAAAGACATAGGTCGAAGTTGAAGTTGGGAAGAGGCTATCTCATTGACAACAAACTCGAAGTTTTGACGGTTATATCTTTGCAATAAAACATAACATATTGTTGTTCATTTTTTGTAGGATGACGGTAATATCACCCGGTCCTTGTGCCTCGTTCAACAAATCAATCTTTTGTTCTTTTGAATGTTGTCTTCACAAGAGCATGTATTGGAAGTGATCGTGTACCCCTCAATATGGATTTTATGCATTCAATCAGATTTGTTGTCATATGGTTAAACTTCTTGCCTCTATCAAATGCTTGTGTTTATGTTTTCAATGGTATTTGATTGATCCAAGACATTGCTAGCCGGAATTCTGATCGCATTGTGGATAATCTTGCTATAACAGTTGGTTGTTTTATCTCATACGCTGTGACAATATGAAAAATTAAATAAGTTACAACACTTAGTTAAATGTAAATTAACATGCATAGAAATTAATAAACAAAGGGAAAAACATATCGATGTTGATTAATTGTCACTTCAACTCAGTATTTTTAAACTTTTTATTGAAGTTCGAAGCAATATGTGTTATACAAAACACTAAGGAAAGCCCATGTCCTTCCCAAGCAACATCCAGAGATTGCAATGATGACAAAATGGATGTTCATTTGTTAGTGATTAGGCAAATATTTGACTGAGGCGTCACATACTTGCGTAATAATTGGAAGAACTATATCATAACCTCCTTTATTTCCCCTTCAACAATGAAAAATTTAAGTGAAAATATATTTTGGTTTCCATCTTGAACAATTGCTGTCAAGAAGGTACAGTGACTCTTATTGGCCTGGCAATTAATAACTAGAGCCCAAAGAGGTTAAGTTTCTTATAAAAATTCAAGTCAAAATTATTCTCAATTGTTCACTAATTTGAATTTGTTTTGTTTCAATTCATTTGGACTACTTACACGAAGGTTGAAGTCACTTCTTTCGTAATTGGTGAGGTTTATTAGTTGTGTAATAGTACCATTGATTTGTTTTACAACTATCAAATTCCACCAGGCTAATCAGGTCAAGCGATAATTTAGGTTTCACCAACCTATTCTAGTTGAACCATTAAATCTCGACCAGGTTCATAAAGAAGACGTGAGGGGCAGAACAGAGCAGTATTGGCCACAATATCATACAAGTTGGATAACAATGTAGAACGATCAACAGAACTGACTTATTAAAGGAGTTCAATTCATTAGTAATGGTCATTTGTATGACACGTCTGCATACATATAATGGTACAATACCCACACTTTCCGCTACATTACGCCTCCCAGACAACAAAGTGATGACAATGTAAGTTCATATATGTACACTTTTCATCATGTATTTCTACTTGTCTAAAATTCTGCATTTCATCTCTAAAGTATGACAATCCAAAAGATACTGAGCCTCCCCTCTTAGAGTTAAGATGTTGGGTCTTCTCACACTTTGTTGTTTCATGACCAGTCATTTGGTTGATTCAATCACTTGGGTTTTTATTTTCCCCCATAAACCACATTCATGGATCATCAATCTCATATGTCATTCCAGTCACTTTTGAACCAGGTTCCATCCACATATAACATTTTCTCTTATCAAATGTCTAGTTTTTCACCTCTACCAAATATGTTTGCAACTTCATCTTTAACCCCTCAATCTGCATTCCATTCTTCCTCATCGACATAATATTATCAGCCAACATTGCCCATACAACAACCAGATATTGAACATCACAATGATAATGATGATTCAATATCACCTTTGCCATAAGAAAGAAGATTCAGAAGACAAAGAAAAAGATCACCTTAAGGGACGTCATCATATAAATAATTTTTTTTCCTATTGTAATTGTATTTTTACAAATTTTTGTATTTTATTATTGACTTTATGTATTCATTACTTTGTATAGTAAATATTATAAATTTATTTTTAACATTTTTTTCTAAAATAATATTTTCGTTTACAAAATGCTGATATAATGCACATGTATAAGTAACATTTCGATTGAACTAATACTATTGCAACTTAATATGAATCATTGTGGATAGAAATCGTCATTGGAGAGCATAACCTCATGGTGCCAGTAGTCATTGCATAACTTGGGAGTGCAAATAATAGTAGGGGTTGCTGAATTAAGGACAAATAAATCATGACAAGTGGAAACGATTTCAACAATGAAGAAATTGTGTTAGGTGTTGACAATTTTAATTAAACATTAATTGAAATCATCCAGGTCTCGGATCATGTGACTTAACACTAAAATCGTGCTGCCTAACACGATTTCTCTTCCACATAAGTAAAATGATGGTGTACTGTTGGCACAATTTCTTCATGTAAAATGTATCCGATCAATACAATTTGTCACATAAATAATATTTTTTTTTTCCATTTTAGATAATAATGTGACAAATTGTCCCATTTTGAGGAAAAAAAAACTAGCTTTTATACCACCCGAAACACACGGAGTAAAAATAAGTTTAAAAGTTAGAATAGAAAATCTTGTGTTCCCATGCTATTATCAAGATATAGTTTTAAACATTTTGATGATACTAGAAAAATAAAAAATTTACAAAGAAATTTTGAATGAGAAGAAATTAATAAGAATAAAGTATTTTTAAAAATTTGTTGAACAAATTATACTTATTCAACGAAATTTAGAAAAAAATAAATAAATTTCTCGCTGAAAACAATTCATAGAAAAATTGGATTTGTGAAGTAAAAGTTAACTTTTAAATTTGGAGAAGCTATTTGAGAAAGTCTACTTTGCGAATAACATTCATTCAAAGAATTTGCTAGAAAAGAAATTACCTTGTTTCGAAGATAGGAAGATATAAATATTTCTAAATCCTAAAAGAATAGACACGAGAGCAAAACCAAGAGAGAATTTCAATGAAATTGTTGAGGAAACTTGGAAAAAAGAAATCTTCTCTAAGTCATCCATAATCGTAACGAATGTTTGCTACTTTATCATCATGTTTTGTTATTTTTCTGTATTAATGTAACAAACCAAGCATCATGTATTGGTCTTGATCTATTTTATATATTGAGGTCATCTCTATTTTATATAACGGACACTAATTTCTCCATGATTGAATGTTAGGTCATTGAATATATAAAAAATAATTTCACCTAATTTATTAAATAAAAATATGTTGAAAAAATATTTAAAATAAATACTAGAAAATTTAATAAGTATGTTTTATTTATTATATGTAGTATTTGATATAAAATTTAACATGTATATTGAAGTATAGAATTGGAAAAAAAAAATATTAATATTAAAGAGCAAAATAAGAAGATAAATATTTTTGCTAACTATGTTAAATTATAAAATGTGTAATATTTTTAATTATAATTGAGTAATTAATAATTGATTTTAAAACAAAAGTGACAGGGAAGGAGAAGTTATTTAATTTTTTAACGACTAGAGTAAGCAAACTGATTAAATGAAAATAATGGGTTACATTAAAAAGTTACTGTGTATTAGGGTATTTTTCCTTATTGTGACTTTTATTAAGGTAATAAATATATTTTCTTACCCTATTTGAAATTGACTCATCCATTTCTTTATGTATGCTGGTTGTAATTGATTTTCTAGATTAGTTTGGCCTCTTGTGAGAGGGTTGGACATAAAATTTGGACCCGAGCAAGGAGACGAATAATTTTGATTTCGATCTGAATGAAATTGTATCTTGTAGGCCTTGTAATTATTGTGGAGGTTATAGATGGGTGCCACAAACGCGGTTAGGTCTAAACGACAATATGAACAAAAAACTATAACAGTCACATCACATTCATTTAATTTGGCTGTGAAAAATATAAGTCAGCACTGAAGTTGGGGAGTGGCTATCTCGTTCAAAGTTTTGGCAGTCATATCTTTGTAATGACACATAACAGATTGTTGTTCATTTTTTCAATAAGAGGACAATAATATCTTTTGGATATATATGACTTACTCGTAACATGCACACAACATTTTTGCCTTGTTTAACAAACTAGTCTTTTGTTCTTTTGAATGTTGTCTTCACATGAGCACATATAGGAAGTGATTGTGCATCTCTTAAAACGAAATTTATGCATTCAATTAGGTTTCTTGTCGTATGGTTGAACCTTTTGCCCCATCAAATGCTTGTGTCTATTTTTCTAGTGATATTTGATTGATCCAAGACACTGCTTGTTTTTTATCGCATTGCGGATAGTTTTGCCATAACATTTGGTTGTTTCATGTTATAAGATGTGACAATAACAATTTCGTCTGAGCAAATAAAATTATTCCAAAATATAAAAACAATATAAAATAAAAATAAAAATGTGTGTTATTATTTAAATAAAAAAAAATAGTTTTGGTTCCATTCTATTTTATGAATAAAGTTAAAATAAAATTTGTAAAAAGGGAAAAAGTAAAGAAAATCAGTCTATTAAAAATTTGTTAAAAAAATATAATAATAACAAAAATAAAATTGTCATTAAAGTGTTGCCATGTCACATCCTCTTTTTTTTTGCTTGCCTTTTCTGATGCCCATTAATGATTCGAAAATTAATTGAAAATAAATTTAAAAAATGTTAGAAAGGCTAGAAATTTGAATAGTTGATATGATTATTATTCTGATTAATTGCAAATGATTCTGTTTAATAGTGATTAAATACTGATGATTTTCAATTAAATGCTGATTGTCTAATAAATAATTGGTACATTTTCTTTTTGAATTGTTATGCTCATCCCTTCTTATTTTACAGGCTCCATTTGGTTTATGTTCTAAAATAGTAATTAGATGATTTGTTTTATTTTTCGAAAAGTAAAAAATAATAACGATAATAAATATATATTTCAAAATAATAATAATAATATTAAAATAAAATAAAAAAAGGTTTGAGTATCTATTTCTATTGTTGTGTTATTTAGGTTGCTTTCAATAAATGTAAAAATGAAAAAAACAATAAAGAAAAAACAAATTAAAAAATAATAATAAAATGTTTCAGTCACATTATCTCCAATATTCCCTATTTATTCCCCATATTTATTTATTTTCAAATTTTGATTATATGTATGGGAGGTTATAATGCCATAATAGCAATAATAGGTACAATCCTGTCCATTTGTTTTGTTTTAGTCTGTGTTCGTTGTTCTTAGGATTTAACAGTCAGTTGGTGTCATAAGTGGGGATAATTAGGAATTAATAGATTTGAATCTCAATTAAAAGAGAATAATCAATTTACAGTTCACAAATTATAATTAACTGGGAATAATTAGGAATTAAGGGATTTAAAATTCGAATTAAGAGTGGACTGACTAGAATTAGTATAAATATGCATAGTGAGCAAGTGGATACACACGGGAAATAAACACATAGAGACAACAAGAATCACAGTGCTGAAAAATTAGTGGCATCTAGAGTCATCGAAAGCAGTGCTTCAACGGGTAAGTTCGAATCTATCGTTTTTTGTATATGTATATATATTTTTGATTGCTCGTTTGATTCTTTTATTGTCCTATAATTCAACCCATATTGCTTTGATTTGTGTTAAAAATGTTGTTTAAGGATCTTCAATCGATATATTTTGGTTGCTCACTTGATTCTTTTATCTCTTTATGTAATATGATTGTTTGAGAGTTTTTACAATATCTTGATATTTAACCCTTTTTGCTTTGATTCGTCTAAAAATAAATATAAAAAATACAGGACCTTTTTTATTTCTCAAACAAAATATAAAATTTTTCTAAAAATTTAATGAATAATTAATTTTAATTTTTCTAAAAATTTAATGAATAATTAATTTTTCGGGAGAAAGTAAAAAAAATAATAATAAAGTGATGTTGTGAAATAATTTTCAAAAATCATAAAAAGGTAAAAATTTTCAGAAAAAAAAAGAAAGAAAAATGGAAAAGTTTCTAAACAATTTTAAAAATCGTTGAAAAAATAAAGAATAAAAATTATCAAAAGAAAAATTAAAAAATATAAAACATTACTTGATTTTTTTTGAAAAAAATAAAGATATAAACCTAGTAATAATGATAATAAGAAAATTGATAAAAAAAATGTTTTGGGCTTAATATTTTTATTATATTTTATTTCTATGCCATTTACATTTATTATTTAAATCAATTATTTAGTTTTTATTCAATATTAAGTAAAAAAGTAAAGAAATATATACTGAAGTTATTAAATTAAAAAATATAAAACATTACTTGATTTTTTTTGAAAAAAATAAAGATATAAACCTAGTAATAATGATAATAAGAAAATTGTTAAAAAAAATGTTTTGGGCTTAACATTTTTATTATATTTTATTTCTATGTCATTTACATTTATTATTTAAATCAATTATTTAATTTTTATTCAATATTATGTAAAAGGGGTAGCGTGTGGTACTGGTGCTCCATGCCACATAAATAATGAATATCAAGCTGGTGCTCCATGCCACATAAATAATGAATATCAAGCTGGTACTCCATGCTACATAAATAATGAATATCAAGTTTTATTTTATTTTAATTATGTTTATATGTATATTTGTATTCCTTTTTTTTTTTCTTAACAGAAATAAAAGTGGGTTAGGCAAAAGAATTAAAAGAAAAAAATATTTTTATTAACAAACCTTTTTTTTAAAAAAAATAAAAATATTATATTCCAAATAATTTCAAAAATAATTAAAAAATAACAATCATAAATAAAGCATTTTTAAAAAATAATAAAAATATTCAATTTCAATAAAAAATAAAAAACAGTTTTAGAAATTAAAAAATATAACCAAATATCACCAAACCAAAATTCTTAAAATATTCATTCTGTGTCTCATTAACAAAACTTAACAATTATTATAAGATGAGATACTACTTGGTCAAAAGTCGACTTCCTCAAAATTATCCATATTCAACCTCAAAAGATTTTAGTGCACTTTTTATAAGAACATGTTTTGTTATTTTTCTCTATTAATGTAACCAACGAAGCATCGTGTATTGGATTGATCTATTTTATACATTGGGTAATCCCTATTCTATGTCAGCATTTTATTTATCTGCTTAATGTTTGCTATACATGAGAAATCGTACTTTTTTTAGATACGAAATCTAACTTAGAAGTATTCTCTATTTCTTGATATGGATTGAATGACCTAATGAGTTTGATTGGTAGGATAAGATTTAGCTTATTTCTTGTTATATATTGTCAATCTTAAAACAAGATTTTTTATTGAGGGGATTGATATTTGGTAATAAAACATAGAGAATCTAGTTATTGAAGAATCAACGACTAGTTACTTTTTTATCAGTATATTAGCATGAATAAATGAAAATTGATTTGTACAAGTTATTAAGTAAGTTTAATGTAATTCAATCTCACTCTTGTGTATATTAATCTTTTCTTAACTTAAAACACATATCTACATACCCATTCATTATATACAACCAAACAACTATTGCAAAGAGGTATTATTAGCTCCCTCACCTACAATAAAGCAAACTTTATCCAAGACTTTTGAGAATTACTCCTAGCCATCCATGTAAGCCTTTCAACACAACCTGCAATAACAGTATCTCTTCTTAAGGAACTCATCCCAGAAAAAATAGAGAAAAGAACTTAAAACTTAGACAGGATCCTTTATACTTACTAAAACAAAATTATGACCAGTCTAAAATTATGTACTTTTCACTCTGCGAACTCATAAGAAAACCTAAAATATTTTAAAAATAAAGAAATAAAAGCATAAATAGATGTTTTAACCCCTTACAAAAAAAGTTCCAGGTCATTTATATCAATACATCCACCATACAACTATACTATCCTTAATGTTGGTATGATTACTAACAAAAAAACCCTCTAACCAGACTCAATACCATTTTCACAATACATAATTGTAGCGATTATGCCTACATTAAAGGCACAATTACAATACTTGCAGAACTATATTGAGCCTAACATTCTGCAAGAGGACCTGTTACTGATAAGCTTCAGCCTAAATTGCAACTGTGATGTATTTTCCCTTGAGGTCCAGCAGCTGCAGTATCTCTGCATGTAGTACTGTGTTTTCTACAAAGACTTCACCCCTTTTCACTTGCTTATTGTAGCTGTCAATAATCTTCAAATTTTCTCCACGTCCCTGCTGCTTAGACATCACTTTCATACTTCCTAATGTCTCTCAGACCAATCTTCTGAAGGTTGCAAACTAATACCAACAGCACATGCCAATACAGACCTACTTGGCATAACCATATCCCTCATACTACATTCAATGATTCCCAACGTTAATTTTGTAGGTATAAACCTGTGTATCAGTTCTCTTTATTGTTTGTGTTTTTAGGCATCCACCCACATGATATTGATACCTGTTAGAGTAAGAGAAAATTATTTGTAATTAAAATTAAAATAATTTGTAAGATCATGACTGTATTTGAAGAAATTTAGTTGAAAGCTGAACATTGAAAAAGTTAGGTGACTTGTACATAACTGAAAGCTAAGGAAACTTATAAATGTAAATGAAAAATTTGATATATTTAAATTATACGTAAAATAAACAGAATCAGTGTAAATAACTAGAAATGAAATTCAACTTTGTTTCGTCTAGCCTTAAATAAAGGGATGAGGCTTCTTATGTTGAAACAAAAACAGAGACTTCATAACAGATAGCAAAGCAAAAGACATAACAAACTATGGAACCGCAGCTATCTTTATTTCATAATGCAATATTATTTTAACGAGGATTTTTGAATGAAATAATATATGGCAAAAGGCAAAAGAATTGACAAAACTAACAAGGAGAAGGCAAATACGATAATCAGAACTTAAAGCAGCCAAGGAAGCACAATGTGAGGAGCAAGAAACTGGGTAAAATAAATATGAATTGTAAGCTATACTGAAAGAAAAACAAAGAAAGAATTAGAAAAAATAAATTACAATCAAGGACACAAGGAATAATTCCATAACTGAAGGGATTCTGCTGTTCTCAAAGAACATAAATGACTTACCAGAACTCATTATATAATTTTCTTTATAAATCTAACGAGGGAATTTTTCTTTGGCGAAGTCCTTTGTTTAAGAAAAGGATGAGAGCAAGTCGCTGAAGTCACCTCTTTAAGGTCAAGGTCTGTAGACTCCTTTTCTAAGTTATTTGATTCACTACATATCAGATAGACAGCTGTGTTCTTGACTATGGATCCATGACCAAAACTCACAAAAATCTCCACATTGTCTCCTGATCCTAAATTTGACACTATGTCATGCCAATCTTCATCATTAAAGGAAATTACTGTGCCATGGTTGTGTATCAACACTGTGCACTTTGTATAATTAACAATTAAGACACTTCTAAGACATTCAGTTGCCACGATTTCAGGGATTGATGAATAAACGATACACAAAGCCATTCCTTTCATGTCACGATCTGGAGGTACAGTGAAAGACACAGAATGTCCCTCACTCATATGGCCAAACCAATAAGGATCATTGTCACCTGGAAGACAAACATCACATGACTCACTGCTTGCAAATACCTGTATCATGTGATCAACAAGGGCATTTTTAGTTAAACAAAAATGTTATACATGATTAGAACGAAAGTGATCAATAGTAAATGTTTATTGTATGTTCTATCGAATAATAGCTAAAATGATTGTGAAGGTAATAAACAAAGGGAAAGCCAGAGAAGAAACTTAGGTGCGTTATCCTCACAGTATTGAAGAATTCTTTGTATCTTCCCACACCAGTCAGACGAGACCTGAGGTGATGCTTTAAAATTCCTGATTCAGTAATATTTGCACCATATTCGATCAATATAGTATTTACTTGTTTAGATAGTTGAAACTCGGGGTCACATTGCACCAAAACACTTCGAAGATTTGAAAGGCTGCTAAGCAATGGTGTAATATCATCCATGAACGAATGAATATAAGATAGGGGAATCATTGCTGGCGACATCCGAGACCGAATGATGGAAAGAAAAAGATTATGTGACAATCCCTCAAATCCACGTAGGGATATATATCCAATGCTTTTTGAGCTTACAATTGAGAAAGGCACTTGTTTCACAGCAGTATTTTCAGCAATTAGAGTGATCAAGGATTCCATTTTCACTATATCTTTTTCCAATGGGTCAATTTTTGGACAACCACAAAGAATGAGAGTTTTTAAGGATTTCAACTTGTATATCTTTCTAGGGAGATTGCATAGACTTGCACAGTCCTTCAAATTTAGCAGTGTAAGATGGCGGAGGCCTCCAATAGATTGATGTACTTCTTGCAATCTAGGACAATCTTTGAGAATGAGCTGTTCAAGACTTGGTAATCCGGAAAAGTCAGGGGTCTCTATCAACAACTTGGAGTGACTAAGATTAAGGTATTTTAGCCACGTCAAAAGCTTCAAGAAGATAGTATTTGATAAAATATTAGAGAAGAAAATGAGAAAACGAGATAGTTATAAACGGAAACAAACACTAACTTTAAAAGAAAATGGGACGTGATAAAAACCTGGGGTTGTTTCCAAACGAATCGAAGAAGACTGTGTTTTAAGTGAATCGCTATTGCATCATGCAGATAAAAGTTGTTAGGTAGGCATTCTGAAGAAATTCCTCGCAGATTGATCCATCTCAGCTTCTTAAAAAGGTAATTAGAATCTCCAGCGAGTTTGAGCAGTCTTGATGGTTCTATTAGCTTAAGAGGATAAGGTTCCAAGAAATAATCTCCCTTAGATGAAAAGATCTAAGAAAAACAAATATTGAACATGAGAAAGCAACCACTTCCAAAAGAAGTTTCAAAACCATAGATAAAGGATGATCTTACCGTATGCTTTGACAGTACATATTCTTCATCCGTATTAAACCACAGTTGACTGTTCTTCCCAAGTTCCTCTCCTGAATTTTGATGTATGATTTCTCTTCCCATTTTTTGCAGCAACGAATGCATTCCTAATCTGTTGTTCTTATTAACTTGTATGAGGTTACGCTCTATGAGAACTCGTATTCCACTGTCAGCGTCTATTCCATAGCCATTTAGGATCTTGGTAGCATGGGCTCTGTCCTTACCAAGAAAGGAAGAACATACATCAAGGAATAAATTTTTTTCCATTTGATTGCCTAAACCGTCGAAGCTTATTTTCAATATATGTAGAACTTTATGCCGGGGAATATGTTTTAATCTGAGCAATACTCTATTCCATTCTAATTTCGTCCTTTCATATAAATAACTTCCAATGACTTCAAGAGCTAGAGGTAGTCCTCTACAATAGTCAACTACTCTTTTTGCACGAAAATAGTATTCTTGTTTTGGTTTTGCTTCTCTAAATGCGTGCCAACTAAGAAGCTCAAGGGACTCCTTTGCGTTCATTTGGTTTACCTGAAAAACATAATCAGCTTGATATACCCTCTCTAGGTATTCATGTCTTGTTGTAATGATTATTACAGTTCCTGCTTCGAACCAATTACTGCATTCCCATACTAATGGTGCATTAAAACCAGGCACATCGTCAAGTACAATGAGCACCCTTTTCCCAGCAAGTCTTTCCCGAATAATACTTCTTCCCATCTCAATGCTATCTATCTCCACCTTTGTTTTTAGGAGATCTAAAAAAAGTTGTTCTTGTAAACGAAGATCCCCTCTTATTCCACTATCTTGTCCAATACCTTCAATGAAACTTCTCGCCCTGAATGTACCATGAATTTGATTGAAGAACGCTTTGGCTAGGGTGGTTTTACCTGATCCTTCCTCTCCACATATCACTATCCTACAAACTTCAGTGGAATTATTTTTGATAAATGGAATCAGATCGTCCACGTAGGATTGTAATGCAACTGGAAATTTAGTAACAGACAAGACTGGTAAATTAAGAAGGGTCTTAACAATTGTGTCCACTAGTTCAGCATCACTCCTTCAAGGTCAAAAACAATTATAGAACAAGTCATGTATTACAAAAATTGAAGCACAAGCTTAAAATATGCTCATAAAGTAAGTGAGTGATTTACCCGTAATTGCTCTCATCCCATCCATAGAAGTTTGCAGCTTTGGTAAGCGCTTTGCTCCATCTGGACATGGCATGCTCCAGTTGTTGTCCTGAGAATGTTTGCTCTGCAGTTGTTCTCAAGGCTTTTCCAAAATGACCCTTCTGAAGACGTACATCCGATGGCTCAATTTCGTAATAAACGGGGAGAACATGTCGGGAATAAGTTTTGTGCCATTGGATGATTTGCTGAAGCTGATGAAGACACCAAGCAGATTCAGAATAGGTTTTAGTGAAAACAACTATTGCAACCCGACACAGATTGAGAATAGGTGGTTCGAAGTGCGTTGACTGGACTGCATTGTGGTGGTGAAGGTAAGTGGTGTAGCCAACAGCAGAGAGGGCAGAATCGAGATGAGACACAAATTTCCTTTGGATGTCTTCTCCATTAAAGTTGATGAGCACATTGTACATCTGTGGGAGTTTGGATGATGAAGACGTGAATTCCATGGAAGGAATGGAAATGGATGAAGTGATGAAGTGTTAGAAGAAGAGAAATCAATGAAGCAACGCAGTCAAATAGAACATAGTTATAGATACAGCCATTCAAAGGACACCAAAGATCAATACTTTTTTTATGGTCGTGGAATCGCATTAAGATATGCAATAGTACTATGATTTTAATTTAGTTTATTGACTCGGAACCGGTGACCACATCGATTTCCGGGTTGAGGGACTTCATCCAACCCAGCATGTGGTCTAATGAACGGTTTTCTTGAACCAAAACGACAATCGTTTTTATGGGGTAAGGCATTTTCAAATGGCATGTGAACATAAGCTTAGAAAGAAGAAAACGTGATCATAAGCACATGGTTTAGCTAGCTCACACCTATGTAAGGATTTAAATAATGATTCTTTATCTTTTACTTTGAAATTTAAGTGGAAAATTGACCAGTGGTGGACTTAATTTGACTTAATTATTGATAATTTTTTCAGATTAGTTTTTTTATTTATTTAAATTAAACAATGATTTATATGGTGCTGTTTTTTATTATATTTTCTCTGTCAAATAGCTCGTTATAATTTATGTTTTTCCAGTACTTTTTAGGTGTCTTAACTGTGAGAATTGTGGTATACTTTTATAGGATGATATGATTTCATTTTATTTGGTTTATCTTTGTTTTTTTCCTATTAGATAGAGAATATGCTTTCCTTATTTCACCACTAATTGAAAAGAATCACGAGTTTAGCTATGTTAATTATTGAGACTCAGTTTGTTTTCTAAATACTTTAATTATGAAATTATATCTAAAGAAATTATAACAATTTTTTTTTCATCAAATAAAAAGGTGAACAAAATGTTAAAAACATTATATAGTAAGTTGTTTTTATATCTGGAATTTCAGAAAATAAAATATCTGGCAGAAACTTGTATTAATTACTCTACTTTTATCGGAGTGAGATTTACGATTAAACTCCTTTGTAAAGAAAGTTCATGAGATGTTGTGAAGAAATGAAACACCCAATGAAAGACCCAAAGTGGAGAAATTTGACCAAAGAAGAAAGATGGGAAATAGAGATAACTCATTTATTGAGGATAGATTTGATTTTACGATCTATCTTTGTCTTTTCTCTCTAGAAACGTAATTCATTAGTTCATCCTTTGGGACGAGTTTTCCATGCTGACATTGTAACATCCAATTTTTTATATTGTCCTACGGAAAAACATTTATAATTAGAAACCCTACGTGAAAAGAACTATATTAATCAGCATATATTTAGATTATTTCTTAAAGATGGTGAAAAATAAAAACCACTAGGATGGTCTTAGATACAGGTTTGAATAATATATTCGACGTCATGAGTTAAAGCTTTTGTAGGTTTTCTTCTAATAATGGTGTAATTTGTAGGCATAAAGAAGTTGTATTAGTTAGACACCCTTTCATTTAAGAAGAGAAGGAATCTTGTCAATTAGGTACAATTTCAGTGTAAAGGTACAAATCACGTGAGACATGAATGATTTTAATTAATTGGTTGAGTGAAATCATGTTTAGCTAATATGGTTTCTTCATTGTTGAAATCTTACCCAGCTGACACCAATTTCTTTGTGGCTGAAATTCAGGTTACGGAATATATAAAAAGCTTCAAATAATTTATTAAATAAAAAATTGTTGAAAAAATATTTAAAATAAATAGTAGAAAATTTAATAAGTATTTTTTATATGTAGTGTTTGATATAAAAATTAACACGTACATTGAAACGTGGAATTGGAAAAGTTAAAAAACATTAATATTAAAGAGGAAAATGAGAAGATAAATATTTTACTAACTAGGTTTTATTATAAATGTGTAATATTTTTAATCATAATTGAGTAATGAAATAATTAAATTTAAAACAAAAGTGACAAGGTAAGAGAAGTTATTTATGATCACACTAAATAATCTGTTTAAATGAAAATAATGAGGTACATTAAAAAATTACAATTTATAAGGGCAATTTCCATTATTGTAACCTTTATCACAACTATAAGTACATTTACTTAACATATTTCTCATCCATTTCATTATCTATGTGAGTTCTAATTGATTTTCAGGATTTGTTTTGTCTCATGTGGAGTCAAGTATAAACTTTGGACCTGTGTAAGGAGACCAATAATCTTGATTTCGAATCGGATGAAATTGTAGACCTTGTAAATGTTGTAAATGAGGTAGAAGGGGGCAACAAACATGGTTAAGTCTAAATGACAATATGAACAAATAGTTATGACATACGTACAAGGTTATCTTAAAGCTTCAAACTCGCCACAAGGTCGATGTCGAAGTTGAGGAGTGACTATCTCATTGACATCAAACTCAGAGTTTTGACGGTTATATCTTTGCAATAACACATAACATATTGTTGTTCATTTTTTTGTACGAGGGCAGTAATATCTTCCGGATATATATGGCCTGCTCGTAACATGTACTCGGTCTTTGTGCCTCGTTCAACAAATCAGTCTTTTATTCTTTGAAATGTTGTCTTCACAAGAGCACATATCGGAAGTGATCATGTACCCCTCAAAATGGAATTTATGCATTCGGTCAGGTCTGTTGTCATATGGCTAAACCTCTTGCCCCTATCAAATGCTTGTGTTTATTTTTTCAACAGTATTTGATTTATCCAAGACATTGCTTGTCGATATCCTAATCACATTGTGGATAATCTTGCTATAATAATTGGTTGTTTCATCTCACAAGATGTGACAATATGAAAAGTTAAATAAGTTAAACATAAATTAACATGCATAGAAATTAATAAATAAAGGGAAAAACATACTGATGTTGATTAGTTGTCACTTTAACTTAGCATTTTTAAACCTTTTATTGAAGTTCGAAGTAATATGTCTTATGTAAAAGATTGAGCAAATCTCATCTCCTTCCTAAGAAACATCCAGAGATTGCAATGTTGACAAGATGGTTCCCTGTTAGTGATTAGGCAAATATTTGACTGAGGTGTCACATACTTGCGCAATAATTGGAGGAACCGTATCATAGCTTCCTTTGTTTCCCTTTCAACAATGACAAATGTAAGTGGAAATATGTTTTGGTTTCCATCTTGAACAATTGTTGTCAAGAAAGTACAGTGACTCTTATAAAAATTCAAGTCAAAATTATTCTCAATTGTTCACTAATTTGACTTTATTTTTTTCAATTCATTTAGACTCTTTACACGAGGGTCGATGTCGCTTCGTTCATAATTGGTGAGGTTTGTTAGTCGTGTAATAGTACCATTGATTTGTTTTACAACTATCAAATTCTACCAGGCTGATCGGATTAAGCGACAATTTAGGTATCGCCAACCTATTATGATTAACCCATTAAATCTCGATCAAAGAAGACATGAGGGGTAGAATAGAGCGATATTGGCCACAATATCACAAAAGCTGGATAGCAGTGTAGAAAGATCAAAAGAACTGACTCATTAAAGGAGTTCAATTCACTAATAATGGTCATTTGCATGAGATGACTACATACATGTAATGGTACAATACTCACACTATTTGCTACATCATGCCTCTTAGACGACAAAATGATGACAATGTAAGTTCGCATACTTACACTTCTCATCATATATTTGTACTTGTCTAAAATTTTGCATTTCTTCCCTACAGTACGGCACGCCAGAAGATACTGAGCTCCTCTCTTAGAGTCTAAATGGTGGGTCTTCTTCTTTAACCCCTCAATCTGCATTCCATCCTTCTTCCTCGACATAGTATTATCAACCAACATTACCCATGCAAGAATCCAATATTGAATATCACAATGATAATGATGATTCAGTATTACCTTCGCCCCAGGAAAGAAGATTCAGAAGACAAAGAAGAAGACAACCTTGTGGAACGTTATCACATAAATAATTTTTTTTCCCATTGTAATTGTACTTTCACAAATTTTTGTGTTTTACTATTGACTTTATGTATTCATTACTTTATACTTCTCAAATTTAAATATAATTACAACTCAAATTTAAATATATATACACCACATTCTACAATTTTATAACTTTAGTAAAATACATCAACTCTACTAAAATAATGTACACTAATCAATTATAAATCATAAATTCTGCCGCTATTGACTCTAACATAATTCAAACCAACCACACATGTCGGTTAAAAATATAGTAAATATTATAAATTTATCTAACATTTTTTTATCTGAAATAATATTTTTTTTTTGTTTGCAAAATGCTAATATAATTAAGATATAGAAGTAACATTTCAATTGAAGTAATACTGTTGCAACTTAATATGAGTCATTGTGATAGAACTTGTCATTGGAGAGCATAAAACCTCAGGATGCTAATAGTCATTGCATAACTTGGGAGTGCCAATAGTAGTAGGGGTTGCTGAATTAATGACAAAGAAATCCTGTCATCAAGACACGATTTTACCAATGAAGTAAGTGCGAAATCATCCATGCCTTACGCGATTTGCACCTTATCACTAAAATCGTGTCTCTTCCACATAAGTAAAAATGTGTCCAGTTAGTACGATTTACCTAGATAACACGATTTGTCTATTTAGATAAATATTTTTTTATCCATTTTAAATAATAATGTGACAAATTGTTGCATTTTGAGAAAAAAAAAAAAAAAACTAACTTTTATACACCAGGAATGGAGTGAGTAAAAGTAAGTTTAAAAGTTAAAATAGAAAATCTTGTGTTCGTATGCTATTATCAAGATATAGTTTTAAACATTTTGAAGATAGTAGAGAAATAAAAAATTTACAAAGAAATTTTGAACGAGAAAGAATTAATAAGAATAAAGTATTTTTTAAAATTTGTTGAATAAATTATACTTATTCAACGAAATTTAGAAAAAAATTGAATTTCTGGCTGAAACCAATTCATGGAAAAATTTGATTTGTTAAGTAAAAGTTAAGTTTTAAATTCGGAGAAGCTATTAGAGAAAGTCTACTTTGCGAATAACATTCATTCAAAAAGAATTTGCTAGAAAAGGAATACAAGATAGGAAGATATAAATATGGTTTCTAAATCCTAAAAGAATATACGTGAGAGCAAAACCAAGAGAGAATTTCAATGAAATTATTGAGGAAATTGGAAAAAAGAAATCTTCTCTAAGTCATCCATAATCATAATGAATGTTTGCTACTTTATCATCATGTTTTGTTATTTTCGGTATTAATGTAACCCACCGAGCATCATGTATTGGTCTTGATCTATTTTATACATTGAGGTCATCTCTATTTTATGTCAGCGATTTTATTTTTATGCTTAATGTTTGTTATATATGAGAATCCGTAGTTTGTTTTTAGATATGAAATCTAACTTCAAAGTATTTTCTGAGTTCGATTGGTATGATAAGATTTAACTTATTACTTGTTATATGTTGTCTATCTCAAAACAAGATCTTTTATTGAATACTCAAGATATTGATGTTTGGTAATACAACTTAGACAATCTAGTTATTGAAGAATAGTTATTTTTTTGTTAGGTATTCAAGTGTGAGTCTAAGTTCCCCACATTGAATAGGAATGAGAAAATTGAGCAACATATAAGAAAGAAGATCCACAAACCCAATGCCTTAAAGTTTTGGGTTGAAGGTGGTGTCATTTTCTTATATGGGTTGGCTCAGTTCTCATTCTTGTTTGTCTCCCCGGTGTTTACCTCCTCGAATTATCCAACAAGTGGTATCAGAGCCGAAGGTTCGTGGCGGGACCGGCTCTTACGAGTGCAGTTTGATCCCTGTATCGAAAGTCTTCCTGACTGAAGTTTCAGGGAATAAACGGCGGTACAAGTGAGGATCGTTTGTGATTAAGGTACTCATATTTGAAAAATGCTTCCGCTCGAGGGAGAGTGTACCAATGTGGAAGGGACTCTCACTTGAGGGGGAGATTTGTTAGGTATCCAAGTGTGAGTCTAAGTCTCACATTGAATAGGAATTAGAAAGTTGAGCAACATATAAGAAAGAAGATCCACAAACCCAATACCTTAAGGTTTTGGGTTGAAGGTGGTGTCATTTTCTTATATGGGTTGGCTCAGTTCTCATTCTTGTTTGTCTCCCCGGTGTTTACCCCCTCGAATTACCCAACATTTTTGTTACCAGTAAATTAGCATGGATAAATGAAAATTGATGTGTGTAAGTTATTAAAACATACATGAGAAGTAAGTTTAATGTAATTCAATCTCACTCTCTTGTGTTTATTAATCTTTTCTTAGCTTAAAACACATAACTACTTATCCATTCATTATATACAACTAAACATCTACTACTATTGCAAAGAGGTATTATTAGCTCCCTCACCTACAATAAAGCAAACTTTATCCAAGACTTTTGAGAATTACTCCTAGCCATCCATGTAAGTCTTTCAACACAACCTACAATAACAGTATCTCTTCTTAAGGAACAAATCCCTGAAAAAATAGAGAAAAGAACTTAATACTTAGACAGGATCGTTTATACTTAAACAAAAATATGAGCAGTCTAAAATTATGTACTTTTCACTCTGCGAACTTACTCGTAAGGAAACCTAAAATATTTTAAAAATAAATAAATAAAAGCATAAATAGATGTTTTAACCCTTTACAAAGAAAGTTCCAGGCCATTTATATAAATACACCCACCATACCAACTATACTATCCTTAATGTTGGTATGATTACTAACAAAAAAAAACCTCTAACCAGACTCAATACCATTTTCACAATGCATAATTGTAGCGATTATGCCTACCACAAAGGCACAATTACAATACTTGCAGAACTATACTGAGCCTAACATTCTGTAAGAGGACCTGTTACTGATAAGCTTCAGCATAAATTGCAACTTTCCTTTGAGGTCCAGCAGCTGCAGTATCTCTGCATGTAGTACTGTGTTTTCTACAAAGACTTCAGCCCTTTTCACTTGCTTCTTGTAGCTGTCAATAATCTTCAAATACGATAAACAGAACTTAAAGCCAAGGAAGTACAATGTGAGGAGCAAGAAATACGGTAAAATAAACATGAATATCTTAACTGTAAGCTATACTGAAAGAAAAACCAGGAAAGGATCAGAAAAGTTAAATTGCAATCAAGGAGACAAGAATTAATTCCATAACTCAAGGGATCCTGCTGTTCTCAAAAAAGATAAATAACTTACCAAAACTCATATTATAATTTTCTTTATAAATCTAAAGAGAGAATTTTTCTTTGGCACAGGCTTCTTTTCTAAGTCATTTGATTCACTACATATCAGATAAACAGCTGTGTTCTTGACTATGGATCCATGATCGAAAGTCACAAAAATCTCCACGTTGTCTCCTGATCCTAAATTTGACATTATGTCATGCCAATCTTCATCATTAAAGGAAATTACTGTGCCATGGTTGTGTATCAACACTGTGCACTTTGTATAATTAACAATTAAGACATTTCTAAGACATTCAGTTGCCACGATTTCAGGGGTTGATGAATAAACAACACACAAAGCCATTCCTTTCATGTCACGATCTGGAGGTACAGTGAAAGAAACAGAATGTCCCTCACCCATATGGCCAAACCAATAAGGATCATTGTCACCTGGGAGACAAACATCACATGACTCACTGCTTGCAAATACCTGTATCATGTGATAAACAAGGGTATCTTTAGTTAAATAAAAATGTTTATACATGATTAAAACAAAATCTGGCTAACGGTTTTGTTGTGTATATATCACCATCATTTCTTAGGGATTTAGAATGCATTTCTGTTTTTGTCTCTCTTAGTTTATATTTCTACGACTATTGGAATAAAACAAACTAAAGTGAGAAATTGGAAATCAATTTCTAGTACTTAGTATAAGCATAATGACTTGATTAATTGATTATTAAAAATCAGATACTTTTAGATGAAGTCGTGGAGTTATCGACAAGAAGTGTGCTAAAAGTTCAGTATTGTAGTTTCTACTAGATACTTCATCAGGATTACTTTATGTTCTCTCAAATAATAGCTAAAATGATAGGGAAGGTAATAAACAAAGGGAAAGCTAGAGAAGAACCTTAGGTATGCTATCGCTCACAGTATTGAAGAATTCTTTGTATCTTCCAACACCAGTTAGAGAAGACCTGAGGTGATGCTTTGAAGTTGCTGATTCAGTAATATTTGCACCATATTCCACCAGTATAGTTTTTACTTGCTTAGATAGCTGAAACTTGGGATCACATTGCACCAAAATACTTCGAAGATTTGCAAGGCTGCTAAGCAATGGTGCAATATCATCGCAATTATTATCCTCCATATCCATGAACGAATGAATAGAAGATAGGGGAATCATTGCTGGCAAGATCCGAGACCGAATGATACAAAGCAATAGATTGTGTGACAATCCCTCCAATCCACGTAGGGATATATATCCAATGCTTTTTGAGCTTACAATTGAAAAAGGCACTTGTTTCACAGCTGTATTTTCAGCAACTAGAGTTATCAAGGATTTCATCTGCACTATATCTTCTTCCAATAGGTCAATATTTGGACAACCACAAAGAATGAGAGTTTTTAAGGATTTCAACTTGTATATCTTTCTAGGGAGATTGCATAGACTTGCACAGTCCTTCAAATTTAGCAGTGTAAGATGGCGGAGGCCTCCAATAGATTGATGTACTTCTTGCAATCTAGGACAATCTTTGAGAATGAGCTGTTCAAGACTTGGTAATCCGGAAAAGTCAGGGGTCTCTATCAACAACTTGGAGTGACTAAGATTAAGGTATTTTAGCCACGTCAAAAGCTTCAAGAAGATAGTATTTGATAAAATATTAGAGAAGAAAATGAAAAACGAAATAGTTATAAGTGGAAACAAATACTAACTTTAAAAGAAAATGGCAACTATTAGAAACCTCGGCTTCTTTCCAAACGAATCGAAGAAAAGTGTGTTTTAATTCAATCGCTATTGCATTATGCAGATAAAAGTTGTCAGGTAGGCATTTTGCAGACGTTCCTCGCAAATTGATGGGCCTTGATGGGCCTCTTACATCTATAGGATAACGTTGGCACAAATTATCTCTTGTGATAGGGAATCTCTGAATGACTCTTGTCCGCTTAGATGAAAAGATCTAAGAAAAACAAATATATTGCACATGAGAAAGCAACCACTTCCAAAAGAAGTTTCAAAACCATAGATAAAGGATGATCTTACCGTATGCTTTGACAGTACATATTCTTCTTCCGTATCAATCCACAGTTGACTGTTCCTCTCAGGTTCCTCTAATGAAATTTTGTCAATAATTTCTCTTCCCATTTGTCGTAGCAACGGATGCATTCCTAATTTGTTGTTCTTATTAACATTTATGAGGCTACGCTCTATGAGAACTCTTATTCCACTGTCAGCGTCTATTCCACAGCCATTTAAGATCTTGCTAGCATAGGTTCTGCCCTTACCAACAAAGGAAAAACATACATCAAGGAATAAATATTTTTCCATTTCATTGCTTAAACCGTCGAAACTTATCTGCAGTTGCTGTTTAACATCGTGCTGTGGAATTTTCTCTAATTTAAACAATACACTAATCCATTCTTCTTCAGTCCTTTCGTATAAATAAGTTCCAATGACTTCAAGAGCTAGAGGTAGGCCTCTACAATCATCAACTACTCTTTTTGCACGGAAATGGTATTCTTCTGGTGGTTTTGCTTCTCTAAATGCGTGCCAACTAAGAAGCTCAAGGGACTCCTTTGCGTTCATTTGCTTTACTCGAAAAACAGAATCAGCTCGATATACCCTCTGTAGGTTTTCATTTCTTGTTGTAATGATTATTACTGATCCTCCTTCGAACCAATTACGGCATTCCCGTACTAATGGTGCATTAATCCGAGGCACATCGTCAAGAACAATGAGCACCCTTTTCCCAGAAAGTCTTTCCCGAATCATGCTTCTTCCCATCTCAACGCTATCTATCTCCACCTTTGTTTTTAGGAGATCTAACAGAAGTTGTTCTTGTAAACGAAGATCCCCTCTTATTTCGTTAATTTGTTCAATACCTTCAATTAAACTTTTCGCTGCGAACCTACCATGAATTTGATTGTAGATAGCTTTGGCAAGGGTGGTTTTACCCGATCCTCCCTCTCCACATATCATTATCATACAAACTTCTGTAGATTTCCTTTTGATAGTTCGAATCACATTTTCAACCCGGGATTGTAATCCAACTGGGAATTTAGTAGCAGACAAGACTGGTAAACGAAGAAGGGTCTTAACAATTGTGTCCACTAGTTCAGCATCACTCCTTCAAGGTTAATAACAATTGTAGAACAAGTCACGAATTACCAAAAGCTTAAAATATGGTTATTGAGTAAGTGAGTGATTTACCTGTAATTGCTCTCATCCCATCCATAGAAATTCGCAGTTTTGGTGAGTGCTTGGCTCCATCTGGACATGGCATGCTCCAGTTGTTTTCTTGAGAAGGTTTGGTATGCAGTTGCTTTGAAGGCTTTTCCAAAATGACCCTTCTGAAGACGTACATCAGATGGCTGAATTTCGTAATAAACGGGGAGAACATGTCGAGAATAAGTTTGGTGCCACTGGATGATTTGTTGAAGCTGATGAAGACACCAAGCAGATGCAGAATAGGTTTTGGTGAAAACAACTATTGCTACACGACACAGATTGAGAATAGGTGGTTCGAAGTGCGTTGACTGGACTGCATTGTGGTGGTGAAGGAAAGTGGTGAAGCCAACAGCAGAGAGGGCAGAATCGAGATGAGACACAAATTTCCTTTGGATGTCTTCTCCATTAAAGTTGATCAGCACATCGTACATACGTGGGAGTTTGGAGGATGAAGAAGCGAATTCCATGGAAGAAATGGATGAGGTGATGAACTGTTAGAAGAAGAGAGATCAATGAATCAACGCAGTCACATATAACATTATATATAGATACAGCCATTCAAAGAACACCAAAAATCAATACAATTTTACTGTCGGGGAGGTCCAAATGAAACCTTATAAATAGCATAAATAGCAGCACATGCCAAGCTCAGAGGGTAATCTAATTCTGATTTCAAAACTCTCTTTATACTCACTGATTTTAACATCAGACATCAGAATATTTGGAGAGACTTCTTCCGAAATTGAGATCGAAGACCAATAAGATAACCGATAAAAATATGACCGAAAACAGCCGAATTGAAGGAGAGTACGGAAATTGTAATTATATATATTAAGCACATGGTTTAGCTAGCTCACCCCTTTATAGGAATTAGATAATCATTATTTATCTTTTATACTTTGAAATTTAAGTGGAAAATTGACTAGTGGTCGGCTCAATTTGACCTAATTGTTGATAATTTTTTTCATTTTAGTTTTTTATTCAATAAAATAGTGCTACTTTTAGTGGATGATATGATTTATCTTTCTTCGGTTTATATTTTTTTCTTTCTGATTAGACAGAGAATCTGCTTTCCTTATTTCACCACTGATTGAGGGAGAATCACGAGTTTAGCTGCGTTAATTATTGAGACTCATAGTTTCTTTTTCTAAATACTTTAATTATGAAATTATATTTAACGAAATTATAACAACTTTTTCATCAAATAAAAAGGTGAAAAACATTATATCGTCAGTTATATTTTTTTATCTGGAATTTCAGAAAATAAAATATCTGGCAGACTTGTATTAATTTACTCAATTTTTTGGAGAAGAAAGAGTGTGATATACGATTAAACTCTTTTGTAAAGAAAATTTATGAGATATGTTGTGAAGAAACGAAGGACCTAAAGTGGAAAAATTTGACCAAAGAAGAAAGATCAGAAATAGAGATAACTCTTTGATTGGTGATAGATTTGGATTTTACAGTCTATCTTTTTTTTTTTTCTTTTTTTATGGAAACTTTATTAGCTCATCCATGGGGAAAGAGTTTTTCCACGTCAACATTGTAACATTCAAGTGTTTATATGGTCTTAAGGAAAAGCATTTATAATTAGGAATCCTATTTAAAAAAAATATTAGTATGAAAATGAATTAGGTTGATATAAATTTCGATTCTCTACTTGTAAAAGAAACTCCTACGATTAAGTTAAGATAAAAAGAATAGTAGTTTTATCAATATAGGATACTCTTCTGTTAGTAAGAGTGCAGTTAGATTGTTACTGTACCTTAAGATTCAAAATTACTACATTTCTAAATAGAAGATTAGTCTTAGTCATTTTGGTTAAACTTCTAATTACAAGCTTAATACTTTCGGTCATAAAAGCTTGGTTTTGCTGGAAAGAGAATTCGGCGTTCTCAGTCACGACCCACTTTGCGTTGATGTACATATATTAATTAGGATATACTTAAATTATTTTATAAAGATGGTGAAAAATTAAAACCACCATGCATAATAAATCGATAGTAAAAAATAGGATTAATTAACGTTAAACTATTATATGGTAAGAATAAATTTATCTATAAAAGAAAATAGGTTAAATTATGTATTATTTAATTTGATATCTTTTTGTATTATATGTTATATTTTTAAGGAATAAAATTTAAATTTAAATTAATTTTATAATTTCATCTATATATATATATATATATATATATATATATATATATATATATATTATATATTATATATATATATTATAAATTACATTTTTATAATTGATGTAGATTTAATAAGTTAAGAAGTTAGAATACAAAATTTTGTCTTCCTGTATTATTATCAAAATATAATTTTAAATATTTTGATGATAATAGAAGAATAAAAAATTTACAAACAAATTTAGAGTAAAAAGGAGTTAATAAGAATAAAATATTTTTTAAAATTTGTTGAATAAATTATACTCATTCAACGAAATATAGACAAAAATAAATATTAAAAGGATTAAATTGAAAAAATAAGAAAAATTTGTTTTATTTAATTGGAAAAAACTTTAAAATATATTAAATAAAATGTTGTAATTTATTTTAAATGTATTTAAAATTAAAAATATTTGCAATTTGAAATAAAAATCTCTATTTTTAAATAATTGTGATAACCAATAATTCCTAATTTTTTATTTATTTTTTCTCTTTCCACACACAAAATCCTAAACCTTCAAGCTTAAATCACCTCTCCATCATGTACCCATTCTCTCCACATTCACCAGAACTTTCCAGACCTACAATTTGTTTTCTATTTTTTCTCCACCCTCCCTCTGCATAAAGAGATGTCACAACACAAAGGGGACGAATGGGAAAAAGAAAGAAATAGGAGAAAAGAAAAAGGGAAAAAGTAGTATTACTTTTTTTATTTTAAGAACATTACATGATGTCTGTTTTTATGTTAGGCACGCGTATGGCTGAGTTCAAATATAATACAATTAACATATGCATCATCGAATCTTACTAAAGAAAAAGAAGAAGAGGGGGAGTAGGTAGGTTTTCACATATGATGTATGACGAAGGAGAAGGAATTATTGGTTGGACTCAGAATTTTATTTCTTTTTTCACAAATGAGTGCAGAGTAGAAAACATATTTACATATATTATGTTATCTAAAAAAATTATATTTTGTCGTTATTTTAATTCTATAATTGATTATTTGATTTTTATTAATAATAAAATAATTGTTGGAGAAAAGTGCAATAGTCGTATGATTTTTGTTCTTGCCGGATCCAAGTGCAAGTCTTTCTGCATAAAATGAACTGTGATCGAGCTGACGACGACAAGTAGAGAGAGGTCTAAAAATAACTATCAAATTATTTTACAATAAGATATTATCAGGAATCACATTAAATAAAAGTACGGTAACATTTTTAAAAATTAAGTTATTATCAGGAATAGCATTAAAAAAAGTATAGTGATATTTTTAAAATTAAGTGTAACAATATCTCATCAGTTATAAGAAAAAACTGTTCATATGTGGTACTCCAACATTGCAAAACCTATTGTATCTTTGAATTCGAAGCTTTGGTGAGAGAGTAAAGCTATATCTTAGGATTTGTTTCTCCTTTTTCACATCTTTCTCTCAGTCCTCTTCAATTTAATTTCAATACACAATTTCTTACTAACAAATTACCGATTCAATGCTTTTAATTTCGCATAAGCCAAATAGGTGAAGGCATTGCAAACTCGGAAGGCGTTCTCCGCGTTCATGGTGATACTGCGAATCTCCATGGTGTTCTTCTCGCTCTGCAGCCGCAGGATCATCGCCATCGCCTCCTCGGCTGCGGAGGCCGCCATCCCCCTCTCCTTCTCAATCTCCGCGCACGCCGCATTGAACCATTACCGCTTCCTTCACCATCCTCCTCAGGGACATTACATCGAACACCTCCTCCTTCAAACTCTCCTCCCTCAACTCACTACCACCACTACCACTATTATTATTATTATTATTATTATGGTTATCATTTTTTGTTTTCTCCTTCACATTGGCCAAGTTCAATGAGCTGGGTGAGAAAGTTGAAGGTGGAAGGAAAATCCATAAATATGAGGAGAATCAAGTGGATAAAAAATTAGAGAAACTTGTGGTAAAATCTAAGAGCAGGAGCCACCAATAAACCCAGAACCATTATGCGTTAAAAAGAAAAAGAATATCACCACTTTAACAAAGAACCACGATGGTATGTTTCAATTCTATTGTGGTTATACAATCACAATAATAACTTTATCACTTTTTATTACAGTCAAATCTATTATAATTTTAGAATTGTAATTATAAACCTTTTAAAATCTTGATTAATTTCTACTAATAGATACTCAAATAAATAAAAATAAGGTAAAAAAATGTTTAAAATATTTATATAAAGGTGTAATGAGATAAATAATTTACTTTTTTATTATATTTATAGGATCTTATTATTAAATAATATAATTATCTATAATAATAACTTTATGAATCACGACTTATAACTTTCTTATAACCTTATAATCAATTATAATCCATTAGAATAATTACTATTAACTAATAGCTAATAATAAATAATAACAGATTCGGTTAAATCTGACTTTGAAATAAGTACATAAGTCCTTCGAATACTGATTCCAGTAGGTGAACAGTATTGTTAGCTGAGATCAGATCGTCTCGATTTACCATCCGTTTGCATAGGGCGTTTGGATAGGGCGAATTGGAGTTTATTGATCTCGATAAATTGTATATTGAAACTTGGTTTCAGAAGTAATTATTACCTTAAGAACACGTGCATTAAATGTAAAACAGAGGAAGGGATGTGACGTGACGTTGATGAGGCAACCTTTCGTCTTCCCTTAGATTTCGCCATGTAGCCCTAACACACGTGGCCCCTTGAAAAGCGCTCAGATTTGGCGCATTTTGACGATTCATTCTCCTTAAGCAAACTTTTCGAATTTCCACCCTTACTTCTCACTTGAGTTATCTTGGTTTTCTTTGTGCTCCATCTCTGTCTCCATCTTCTATTCACTGCCTTTCATTGCTCTAGGTACGTTCATGGCCTCTCCTTCCTCTATTTTTGATTCATCTGATGTTGGTAGGGCTTTGTTAAGTAGAGAAATCACCCGTATTGGAGAGGCAATGTCCTTTAAGCATACTGAGTCCTTGTTTGGTGAGGGGAAACCCATAGAGGGAACTTCCTCTCTACCCTCGCCCATTGCACTGAGCACCGGTCTTGTAATAACATTTTTTGGCGTCCATTGTGGGGTCATAATTGCTCTTATTCAACTAAATGGCGATGACCAGAAACATGGGAGATAAGAAGAATCATGAAGGAATGCAAGACAACCTTACAAACCCGGTCTCCATGATAATAGAATTTCGCAGAGAAATGGAAACCCTCAAGAGGAAGAGCACGAAAGAGCTGAAAGCCTTAAGGGAGGAAAACGCAAGGCTTAAGCAGTGAGTCAAAGCGACAGAGAAGTTGGGAACCGAATATCTAAACCAAGAGTAGTCGAATGGCCAGATTTCTCCCTGTCATGGTACCAACATGTTAAAGCCCCCGACGTATGGAACTAGCTTTGCGTTATCTTCTAGGAGACACCCATTCACCGAAGCTATAATGGAGGTCGAGCTGCCGGCTAATCGGAAGTGACTCGCTCTAGACCAATATGACGATTCTACGGACTCGGCCTAACATATAGACGTCTACGTCACAGATAAGATTTGTTAAGAAAGGAGAATCTTTATTATATTTTACATATAATTAATTTAGTAATATCTATATATATTTATATTATAATACAATAAATATAATTAATTATAAAATACAATATATTTATAATAATTAATAAGTATTATTATTATTAAATAATAATAAATTTATAAAATAATAATAATAAATTAATTACATTTTAATTTAAAATTTTAACTACAATTTCATTTATTAAAAAATTATTTTATCAATTTTACATATCACATTATTCATAAATTTTTATAAATTTTTCATTCAAATCTCATCATCTTTTTTTTAATTTAAACAACTCAATTTTCTACATATTTTTATCTCAAATCAACTTAAATTCACGACCTCAAATTCACTCTTCAATCCAAACAAAGCCTTAGAGTTAAGATGTTGGGTCTTCTTCCTCACATTTTCATGACTAATCATTTGGTCAATTAAGTCACTCAAGTCTTCATCTCCCTTTACAAACCACATTCATGGATCATCAAGCCCACGTGCCATTCTAACCAATTTTTAACTAGGTTTCATCCACATATAACATTTTTCTTTATCAAATGTCTGGTTTTTCGCCTCCACCAAATATGTTTGTAACTTCATCCTTCACCTCTCAATCAGCCTTCCATCATTCCTCATCGTCACATTATTGTCAACTAACATTACCCATGTAACAATCAGATATTGAGCATCACAACGATTCAGTACCACCTCCGTCCCAAGAAAGAAGATTAAGAAGACCACCTTATGAGATGTCATCACATAAATAATTTTTTTCCCATTGTAATTGTATTTTTAAAATTGTGTATGTTTTACTATTGAGTTTATGTATCCATTACTTTGTACTTCTCAATTTTTAAATATAATTACAACTCAAATTTAAATATATACACCACATCTTACATATTCATAACTTTAGTAAAATACATCAACTCAACTAAAATATATAATGTAAACTAATCAATTATAAATCCTAAATTTTGTGGTTATTGACTCTAACATAATTGAAACCAATCACATACATGTTAGTTAAAAATATAGTAAATATTATAAATTTATCTAATATTTTTTGGTAAAATAATACTTTTTGTTTACAAAATGCTAATATAATACAGACGTTTTAATTGAAGTAATACTATGCAACTTAATATGAGCCATTGTGGATAGAACTCGTCATTGGAGAACATAACCTCCGGGTGTCAATAGTCATTGCATAACTTTCAGAGTGCCAATAATAGTAGGCGTTGCGGAATTAAGGACAAAGAAATCGTGTCAACTAAAAACGATTTTAGCAATGAATTACATATATACAAAAATCAGTATTTAATTAGGGTACAAGTAATTTATATACAGATATTACATATAAATTTTTTTATAGGTAATTACATACAGATTTTACCTACGGATTAAATTCGTATGTAAGTAAAAAATATAATTTTTTAAAAATTATTTATTATTGTCATTGTGGTTATTATTATTATTATATTTCTATTATTAGAATTATCAGTATACTTTTATTATTAATAAGACTTCTATTATTATTATTCTCAAAGTGTTGAGAGAACGATTCGAGTCCAAGTCCTTCAACATACATACACAAGTCACAATTACTGTACTCATCATTATTATTATTATTATTATTATTATTATTATTATTATTGTGACTCTTATTATTATTATTTTTATCAATATTAGTAAATATAATATTAATAGTATTAAAATAATAATAATAATAATAATAATAATATTATTATTATTATTAATAGTAATGATCATATTAATATTAATTATAATAATAATAACAATAATAATAAATATAATATCAAAAATAATGTTAATAATATAATATTAATAATACTAATATTATTATTATTATTAATAACATTAATGTTAATATTAAAAATAATAATACTAAAATAATAATAATGATATTCGTAAATATAATATCCAAAGTAATATTAATAATAATATTAATATTCCTCTTATTAAGAACTTTAATATTAATGTTAAAATAATAATATTTATCAAGAATATTAATATTATTATTATTATTTGTATTATTCATGTTAATAAATAGAAAATAATATTAACTATAATAATATAATAATAATAATAGTAATCAAACTAATAAAAATTCGTAGGTAATGTCAAATTTATCTATAGATTAGAATTTGTATGTAATTACTTATAAATTGTTCCGTATGCCAAATCTGTAAGTAAAATTTGTATGTAATAAATTTGTAAGTAAAATCCATAAATAATGTTAGATTTACCTACAAATGAAAGTTTATATATAATAATCCGTAAATAAATCAAATTTTTTTTTTAGTATTATCACTAAAATCGTGCTTGCCTACCACAGTTTATCTTTCGCATAAGTATAACTGTGTCTAGTTGATAAAATTTCTTCACCTAAAAATCGTATCCAACCAACACAATTTATCTATTTAGATAAATATTCTTTTGTTCATTTTAAATAAATAATTTTCTAGACACGATTTATCCATTTAGATAAATATATTTTTTGTCCATTAAATAAATAATTTTGTATTCTATGTCAGCGATTTTATTTGCCTGCTGAATGTTTGTTATGCATGAGAAATCATAGTTTGTTTTTAGGTATGTAATCTAACTTAAAAGTATTTTTTATTTCTTGATATGGATTGAATCACCTAATGAGTTTCATTGGATTGGTAGGATAAGATTTAACCTTTTACTTGTTATATTGTCATATGTTGTCAATCTCAAAACAAGATCTTCTATTGAATACTCAAGAGATTGATGTTGGTAATAAAACTTAGAGAATCTTGTTATTGAAGAATCAATCACTAGTTATTTTTTTTATCAGTACATTGGCATGGATAAATGAAAATTAATATGTATAAGTTAATAAAAGATACGTGAGAAGTAAGTTTAATGTAATTCAATCTCACTCTTGTGTATATTAATCGTTTCCTAACTTAAAACACATATCTACATACCCATTCATTATATACAACCAAACAACTCTTGCAAAGAGGTATTATTAGCTCCCTCACCTACAATAAAGCAAACTTTATCCAAGACTTGGTTGAGAATTACTCCTAGCCATCCATGTAAGCCTTTTAATACAACCTACAATAACAGTAACTCTTCTTAAGGAACTCATCCCAGAAAAAATAGAGAAAAGAACTTAATACTTAGACAGGATCCTTTATACTTAAACAAAATTATGACCAGTCTAAAATTATGTACTTTTTTCACTATGCGAACTTACTCGTAAGGAAACCTAAAATATTTTAAAAAAAATAAAATAAAAGCATAAATAGATGTTTTAACCCTTTACAAAAAAAGTTCCGGGCCATTTATATAAATACACCCACCATACCAACTATACTATGCTTAATGTTGGTATGATTACTAACAAAAAAAAACCTCTAACCAGACTCGATACCATTTTCACAATGCATAATTGTAGCGATTATGCCTACCACAAAGGCACAATTACAATACTTGCAGAACTATACTGAGCCTAACATTCTGTAAGAGGACCTGTTACTGATAAGCTTCAGCCTAAATTGCAACTGTGATGTATTTTCCTTTGAGGTCCAGCAGCTGCAGTATCTCTGCATGTAGTACTGTGTTTTCTACAAAGACTTCACCCCTTTTCACTTGCTTATTGTAGCTTCCAATAATCTTCAAATTTTCTCCTCGTCCCTGCTGCTCAGACATCACTTTTTATACTTCCTAATGTCTCTCAGACCAATCTTCTGCAGGTTGCAAACTAATACCAACACTTAAAGTCCTTTGTTTGAGAAAAGGATGAGAGCAAGTCGCTGAAGTCACCGCCTTAAGATCTAGGTCTGTAGACTCCTTTTCTAAATTATTTGACTCACTACATATCAGATAGACAGCTGTGTTCTTGACTATGGATCCATGACCAAAACTCACAAAAATCTCCACGTTGTCTCCTGGTCCTAAATTTGACATTATGTCATGCCAATCTTCATCATTAAAGGAAATTACTGTGCCATGGTTGTGTATCAACACTGTGCACTTTGTATAATTAACAATTAAGACACTTCTAAGACATTCAGTTGTCATGATTTCAGGGGTTGATGAATAAAGGACATACAAAGCCATTCCTATTATGTCACGATCTCGAGGTACAGTGAAGGAAACAGAATGTCCCTCACCCATATGACCAAACCAATAAGGATCATTGTCACTTGGGAGAGAAACATCACATGACTCACTGCT